>Ga0256831_1000140_pt1 | contig 37858 bp, 55 predicted proteins | sample 132544metaG_FD_189087 | JGI IMG/M metagenome (GOLD analysis project Ga0256831, IMG submission 189087) | Hydrothermal vent microbial communities from Lau Basin, Pacific Ocean - 132-544 | ecosystem: Environmental > Aquatic > Marine > Hydrothermal vents | place: Pacific Ocean: Lau Basin | collected...
TCATAATCAGCGGTTGCAGTCACGCGGGAATAGTAAGCATCGTGAAGCACGCAATAAACATAACAGGCGAAGAGAAAATTAGAGCGGTGATTGGTGGTTTTCACCTGATAAACGCGAGTGAGGATAAAATAAAAGGAACCGTGAAGGAGTTTCAAAGGCTCGAGGTTGAGGAAGTCTATACTGGTCATTGCACGGGATTACGAGCGGAATCGGAATTTCTTAGGGCCTACGGAAAGAGATTTCACAAGATCCACTCAGGAATGGTTATCGAGCTCTAAGCTCCTCCAGACCGAGGGCAAGCCTGACGGCTTTCTCAGCTATAACATCCATCGGGTCTATCAGGGGAACGCTCAGGTCTTCCGGCTTTAGGGCAACACTCACCTCGGTACAGCCCGCTATTATTCCATCGGCCTCCTTTTCAAGCTTCCTGGCAACGCTGAGAATCAGCCTCCTGCCCAATTCGAGGTTTCCGGCTTTGATGCCTTCATAAATGCCCTTCATGACGAGTTTCTGGTCGTCTTCGTTTGGGACAATTACATCAATCCCCTTCTTTTCAAGCGCCCTGTGGTAAACGCGCCCCTTTATCGTTCCTTCCGTTGCCAGCAGTCCGACTTTCCTTAGGCCCATCTCCTTTATTCTTTCGGCCGTCTCCTCGACCATACTAACCAGGGGAATCCTGATTGCCCGCTGTATGTCCTCCGCGAAGTAGTGTGCCGTGTTGCAGGGCATTATTATGAAGTCCGCACCGCATTCTTCGAGTTTTCTGGCCGTTTTTATGAGTTCTGGCCTCGGGTCCTCTCCATACCCAAGTATAAAGGCCGTTCTGTCCGGTATCTTGGGGTTGTTGTATATGATTATCCGCGGGTGGTCCTGGTCCCTTCTGGCCGGTGTTTTCTCGACGATTCTCCGGAACAGCTCTGCCGTTGCGAGAGGGCCCATTCCGCCAAGGATTCCTATGATTTTTTCACCCATACCATCACCCGGGTTAATTTTGGACAAAAACTTTTTAAGTTTCATAATCATGACAAATATCATCATGTCTGTATAAGACATGTCTGGGTGAGGAATATGCTGAACTACAAGCAATAATACTCCCAATACAGAAATGGCTTGAGGAGAGGGGCGTTAATTTCATAATGGGAACAAGAGTGGTTGACGTTGAGATAGAGGAGAAAAACGGGAAGAAATACGTTACAAAGCTCTACACGAAAGGACAACACGAGGGTTCAATTGAGGTCGGAGAAAAGGATTTGGTATTCATAACCCTTGGCTCGATGGTTGACAACTCAACTTACGGCGACCTTGACCACCCACCCGTTCTCAACAGAGGGGAGGGCGACAGCTGGAGGCTCTGGAGGAAGCTCGTCGAGAAGGACCCGTCCCTCGGAAACCCCGACGTCTTCGCGGGCGACATAGACAGAACAAAGTGGGAATCCTTTACAATAACCTTCAGGGGAGACAAGTTCATTAAAATGCTTGAGGAATTTACCGGCAACAGGACAGGAACAGGTGGCCTGGTTACCTTCAAGGACTCCTCCTGGCTGATGTCCATTGTTGCCTTTAGACAGCCCCACTTCAGAAACCAGCCCAAGGACGTTACGGTCATCTGGGGATACGGTCTTTTCGTTGACAGGGAGGGCGACTACATCAAAAAACCCATGAGTCAGGCGACTGGGAGGGAAATATTCCTCGAACTGCTCTATCACCTGGGGTGGCTTGATAAAAAGGACGAGCTCATGGAGACGGTTATAAACGTCCGCACGGCCATGATGCCATACATCACGGCCCTCTTCATGCCAAGGAAGCCCGGAGACAGGCCTCCAGTTATTCCGGAGAACTACGCCAACTTAGCCCTGATGGGGCAGTACGTTGAGATACCCGGAGAGTGTGTCTTCACGGTCGAGTACTCCGTCAAGTCCGCCATGATTGGTGTTTATGGCCTCTTAGATTTGGGCAGAGAAGTTCCGCCGGCGTACACACCGTATCAAGAGGTTCCAGTGCTACTAAAAGCCGTTGAGACACTAGTTGATGAGGATAAAAAAAGAACTGTTGAAGTACACGATGGGCCTCTACCTGGCTGGGAAGCTCTGAGGTTTTATTTTCCCTTTATTCCTCCAGCCACACGGAGTCGTCGCCGTGGTAGTTCAGCTTCACCACGAAGAGCCTGAAAGGTTCGTCGCGCTCGTTGATTACCCAGTGGACCGTTTTTGGCTTTACCAGAAAGATGTCGCCGGGTTTCGCGAGGTATTCTTTCTCGCCTATTCCCAGCCTCGCCTCCCCGGACATTATGTAGAACAGCTCGTACTGCCTTTCATGATAGTGCTTTTTGACCGTCTGCCTTGGCTTGACCTCGACTATCTGGGCGTAAGTGCCTTCCGGCAGTTCGCCTTCGAAGAGCGGAAGCTTTCTGTAAGTCCCCCTGTCTATGAGGTTCTTGATTTCGGCCTTCATGACGATGGTTCGGAGTTAAAAAATAAAAAGGTTGCTAACTTCGTTGAGAGAGGTCTCTCATGATATTTCAACAACAATAAATTTAGCATGACTATGGAGCATCAGGGGAGGGATTTTCTTCCAATCTCTTCTTAAATAGTAGTAGAACTGCCCCCAATCCAATGCCAAGCATAGTTGGCAAAACGTCTATTTTTCCAATGAGTATGTAACCCGATGCTACGTATCCCACACCAAAAATCAAAAGCCCCGAAGCATAGGCCAATAGCCTACTCCTCTCTAGTCTCTGAAGGATTAAGATAACTCCAACAGCCAATAAAGTGGGAAATACCAACACGAGGGAAACCTTCAGTTTAGTTTCATACTGCCAGTTTACCGTCCAGACTAACGAAATAAGAAGAATTAGGAAGATGAAAACGAATAAAATAGATGTTTCCTCTTCAGCTTTCATGCTACCACCCCCTTTAAGGGCCAGGAACCCATCCTCCTTCACATTCACCTCCCCACTGGAGACAATTGTCTTCCACACACCAAGGACACACTGTTGCAATGCAGGGGATACAGACTATTGGTTCTACACATGCAAAGGCACATGTCCAACAGCAGTGAAGTGCTTTAGTCCAGTCCACATTACAACAATATTTATTACAATGGTAAGTTACTGGACAATCAGAGTCAGAGTTACATTCATGTGGACAACCATTAAGTGGGGTATAAACTCCGTTTGTTGTCATTGCCGTAGTTTTGATCGAGGCATCTTTAATGTTATCTCCATGTACTTCAAACAGATAGCTTCTAATCTTAACTCCCTGTACTGGTTTTGAGAATTCGTAGAGTGCTATTACGTGCTTTTTGTCTTTCAGGGGAATTCCCATGGCGAGCATGGTTATTTTCTCGCCATTGTACTCAATAGTGTGCTTAACGACTTTAACGTGGGAGTAATCAACTTGCCAGGGTTTCGCCAGCTTCCAAAAGTCTCTTGTCGTAACCAGCTTGAAGAACACGTGAACTTCAGACCAGTTTTCCTGAACCTTACTTACTGGTTTTGTGACTGCGAAGGGATTAACACAGCCTTTGACTTCCGGGTACTTTGGATAGCTGACCACATACGCTCCGTACGCTCCGATGAGGAGTAGGATCACAAATATGGCCAGCAATGTACGCTTCCTCATCGACCCTCCCCAATGGGTTTTGCATTAAATTATGTTCATCTATCATATATAACATTTTCGCTCGAAATAAGTTAGATTTGGACTATAATGACAAAATTTACTACTGTAATTCAAAACTTAGGGCTAATCTTTTGCCTTTATGTTGGGTTGAAGTTTTTTATCAATAAATTTTTCCAGCTTCTCAAACCAACCAGAATGCAACAAACCTCCAAAGATGGCTCCAAAAATTGCTCCGTAGAGAAATGGTTCTATGTCTTTCTGTGGGATTCCGAAAGGCTTTGATAGCAAAAAACCTGAAATTGCCATTGTTATATAGGCTATTACAATTTTAACTGCCTCGGACTTCGGTTTAACTAGCTTTACTGCAATTATAGGACTCAGATAGAATATGACAAACGTCCAGAGAAAATAGCGAGGGGCATTACCTATATTCCCAGTGCTTACCCAAGATACGATTCCGATGGTAAGTGAGAGTGCAGTTGCAAGAGCAAGGTCCTTTGGAGTTACTCTGTCCATCGCACCTCCCAAAATCTGGTTTCGAGGAAAAGCTTAAATCTTCTGTTTCGACCTACATCGAAAGGCTCAAAAGACTTTTATAGTTGGGCATCAATGAAAAATTTGACAAGGAACAATGGTGATGAGCATGGAGGCACTTGAAAGGGCCCTTAAGTGGTCTGAGGAAAACCTGAAGGCCGAGTACATAGAGCTCCGCTATGAAGACCTGAGGAAGACAACGCTCGGTCTCAAGGACGGCGTTTTTACGAGCTTCACTGGAAAGCTCCACAGGGGAGTTGCCATAAGGGTTTTGGCCGATGGCGCATGGGGGTTCTCGTCGACCAGCGAGCTGAATAATCTTGAGAAGAAAATCGAAGAGGCCTATAAGCTGGCAAAGGCAGCAGCACAGACGAAAAAGGAGAAAATCCAGCTGGCTGAGATAAAACCGGTCGAGGACTTCGTAAAGAGCAAGATGCGTGTTAAGCCTCGCGAGGTGGACATCGAAGAGAAGGTTGCCCACCTCAGGGAGCTGGAAAAGCTCCTCAAGGAGGACAAAGCCGTTAAGAGCGTCCAGATACGCTATGAGGACGGAGGAGGTAGGAAGATACTCCTCACCAACGAGGGAACGAGGATAGAGTGGGACTACAACTACCTATACCAGGGAACTTATGTCACGGGAAAGGCCGATGGAAAGCTGGCAATGGCAAGGGACAGCATCGGAGCGGTTGACTACGGCTGGGAACTCATGACCGAGATAGAGCCGAACGAGAAAGTCAAGGAGCGCCTGCTTAGAAAGATGCACAGCCAGCTGAAAGGCGTTGCTCCAAAGCGCGGTGAGTGGCCGATTGTTGCGGGCCCGATAGTCGTTGGAATCATAGCTCACGAAGCTTTGGGTCATCTCGCCGAGGCAGATTTAACCATAAACTCGCCCTTCAAGGACCTCATAGGGAAGCAGATAGCCCCCGAGTACGTCACGATGAGCGAGCGCATCGTTGATGGTGGTTTTGGAAACGATAAGTACGACGATGAGGGCGTTCCTGTCAAGGACATCCACATCATCGAGAACGGAATCCTCAAGGAGATAATGCTCAACCGCGAGTATGCCCACAAATGGGGCATGGAGCCCAACGGCCACGCCAGAGCCGAAAGCTACCGCTATCCACCGATAATCAGGATGCGCAATACGGTCTTTGAACCCGGTGACCACTCCTTCGAGGAGCTCATCGAGGACATAAAGTTCGGCTACTACGTCGTCGACTTCCGCGGAGGTCAGGCACAGCTCAACTCGGCCTTCCAGGTCGGAATCCAGGAAGGCTACGTCATCAGAAACGGCGAGATAGCGGAGCCCATAAGGGACACCTCGATTACGGGCGTTGCAATAGAGGCCCTCAAGAAGATTTCAGCCGTTGGAAAGGACTTCGGTCTTGAGGTCGGCTTCTGTGGAAAGGGACAGATTGCATTTGTAAGCTCCGGTGGACCGCACATGCGCTTTGATGGAGGAATCCTAATCGGGTGAGGTGATTGCCATGGAGAACCTCCTTCGCTATGCCGAGAAGTTTTTTGATGAGGTCGAGATTGCCGTTTACCGCTCAAGGGAAGTTTCTGTAAACGTTGAGCTCAACGAGATTTCGATGGCATCAACAAGGAGCGGTGCAGTAACTATAATCCGCGGAATCAAGGACAAGCGCCTTGGGCTGGCGATAGTGGACAGCGACGAGGAAAACAGGGTCAGAGAGGCCATAGAGCAGGCGGCAAAGATGGCCGAGCTCAACAGCAGGGACGAGAAGTGGGTCTCCCTTCCGGAGCCTGGGAAATACCGCGAAGCTCCAAAGCCCAACTACGAGCTTAAGGAAGCCTCTCCTGAAGTACTCGTCGAGAAGCTCGTTAAGGCGATTGCCCTCGCCCGTGAGAAGGACAGGAACGCTGTGGTAGCTGGAGGAGCAGGCGGAGTTTCCTGGGAGGAGAGGAGAATACTAAACTCTCACGGTATAGACGTTTTCCAGGAGGGCGGGGCATCTTACATGTACGTAGAACTCGTCGGGCGGAAGGAAGGCGTTGTAACGCCCGGAATCTTCGACTTCGACGCGAGGAGGGACTTGAACATCGACGTTGAGGGAATCGTCGAGAGGGCCGTCCAGAAGGTCAAGTGGGCCTACAGCGTTAAGGCCAGCAGAAACGAGGAAGTGCCGATAATCCTCGGCCCGTGGGCGATAGCGGGCCTCTTCAGCTACGCGCTCCTTCCGGCCTTCAGCGGTGAGCGCTTAGTCAAGGAAACAACGCCACTCGTCGGAAAGGTTGGGGAAAAGATAGCGAGCGACGTCATAACCCTTTACGACGACCCGTTCCACCCGCTGTCACTTGAGCCGGTTATAGCGGACGGCGAAGGCGTTCCGACGAGGAAGAACGTCCTCATCGAGGAGGGTGTCTTCAAGGGCTTCGTCTGGGACAACTACTGGGCGAAGGTTTACGGAACGGAGAGCACGGGCAACGGGAAGAGGGATTTGAGAAGCGGTGGCATAAACATAGGCTTCCACAACGTCGTCATCGAGAACGGAAAGCGTTCCCTTGAGGATTTAATAGGTGAAATCGAGCGCGGTTACCTCGTTGACGGCTTCCAGGGGGCACATTCGAGCAACCCCGACAACGGAAACTTCGCCGTGACAGCTAACCCAGCGTTCCTCATAGAAAACGGGGAAGTCGTCGGTTCCAGCGTTTTCCTCATCGCCGGAAACGTTTACGAGCTCCTGCAACAGGCGAGCGAAGCAACGAGGGAGCAGACTGTAATGCCCTTCATGAACACCATGACAACGCCCTACATAAAGTTTGAGAACGTGAAGATAGCGGGGAAGTGATGCCCTTTTCTCCCCCCTTGTTTTCTCCACAGAACATCCCTTTAAAAAGGAGTGTTTTGTGCAGAAAGTATCACTTCACCCTGAAGTCTATCGCGATATTGAACTGCCTCGGCGCGTAGGGGCGGACCTTTCTCCTCTCAAGGAACTCCACATTAAGGCCCAGCTCCCTCGCCACCGCCTTTATCTTAGCCTCGTGCTCCGAAAACAGGTTCTCCTCAGGGCCAAAGCCGTAGTAGTGGATTACTCCCCCTGGCTTGACGCTCAGCAGGGCTTCTCTCAAAAAGCGGTCGGCGAACTTGGGGAGGTTCATTATAACGCGGTCTGCCTTTATCTTTCCTGCAACCTTCCTCACGTCACCCAAAACGGGAATCACGTTGTTTGTCTTGTTTAGGCGAACGTTCTCCTCAAGGTAGCGAACGGCCCAGGGGTTTAGGTCACAAGCGAAGACGAGTTTGGCCTTCTTCGCGAGGAGAATGGAGTAGGGACCAACGCCCGCGAACATGTCGAAAACTATCTCCCCGGGGCGGGTTTTTCTGAAAATCCTCATCCTCTCGGTGGCGAGCCTTGGGGAGAAGTAAACTTTGGCCACGTCGAGTCTCAGCCTTATCCCGTTCTCCCTGTGTATCGTCTCTGTCCTATTCTCGCCCGCTAAGTGAACCAGCTCCCTCACGCGGTATTCCCCCTCGATCTTGCTCCCCTTGGCGAAAACGGCCTTTATGTGTCTGTGAACTTTCAGGATGGCCTCGCCGATTGCCTTCCCGTAGGGTTTTAACTCATCTGGAAGTTCGATTATGGCAATGTCTCCGATGATGTCGAAGGAACTCGGAAGGAGCGGTTTGACTTTTTCGGGGACATCAACGACCTCGCGGTAGCTATGGGGCCTCTTCTCCAGCCTCTCAAACTCTGCCTCGACGAGCTCAAAGCCATCAAGGGGCCCCGTAACCGGGAAGAGGACAAAGTCTCCCTCCCGTTTTACGGAGTATCCTTTAGCTAGGACACCGAGTTCGAGGAGCTTTCTTCTGGTCTTCTCAGCCTCTTTCTTGGGGACTTTTACGGCGAACATCTCCAGACTTTAGGTTTGGGTTTTTACTTAAAAGTTTTCAACTAACAAACCATAGCTTTAAAGCAAGTTTGAAAACCAAGTCGATTCTTGTCCCAATTACGTATGGATACCGTGGAATTGTCTGGATTATTGGACTGAACAATATCGAAAAAATTCCCCCTACTAGTACAGATAACCAAAACTTTTTAGACGATTGAATTTTTTGGGCACCATATATTGAGACAACCACTAAAAGAGGCCCCAAAAGCCATTGGTAATGATCTCCTATTGATAACATTGCCCAATAATTGCTCAAAGCTAGTTCTGAAAATGGAATCAAAATTAACATTAACTTTTTCCCTGCAAGAATGGGGAGAAACCCTGTAGTAGTAAACATTGCTAGTATCAAAAATCCAACAAATTTCCATAAGATTTCCCCATCGTATCTTGAAGAGAATCTAAAAACCGAAAAATGGGGAATTACAACAAACACACTCAAGGCAATCCATAAAATACCGATAAGGGAATACAAAATTGCCCATCTAAGCTTCTTTGAGTCTTTGTTAGTAGTTACTATCATCATAAGTCCAAGTGATAATGGAAACAAACCTGCATCTTCTCTCGCAAGGAGAACTATGAGAGACGAGAAAAATGCCTTTTTGTAGTCCTCTTTTTCGAGATAATACATGGTCAAAGTAATGAACGGAACTGCAAGTGATACAGCGTGAAAATCAAAACGAATAATACTCAGAATAAAGGGACTAAAAAGATACAGGAGCATTATAGAAAACGCCTTTCGCTCATCTCTCAATAGTTCTTCTGCTAACTTAAAGATAGGTATGGCCCCCACAGTAATGGCTAAAGTCTGAGTTATTACTAGAAGATCAATAGAAGGCCAGAATTTGTAGAATGGTAAAAGGAAAAAGAGAATCGGAGAATTGTGTATACCAAAATGGCTAGTTTTTTCAATTGAGTTATAGAAAAACCCTGTTCCCTTCAAGACTGAAGAGAAACTTTCATTAAAAATAAGTAAATCCGTGGGCTTTATCTGATACAGTAACATTATGTGTGCCCTAAAAATGGCGTACATACTCATTACAATGAAATATACAACCAAAACCATAGGAACAAACTTATGCTATACTTTGCTCATGTTCCCTCCCTTGTAACAGACTTAGTGGAATCAATATTAGAACGAAGTTAGAATTATGGTGCCCCGGCCGGGATTTGAACCCGGGGCGCGGGCTCGAAAGCAGGTTGGAGAAGTGTCCTCAAGCGAAATAGGGCTTAATGCACTGTGGTCTCAGTATAAGAAGGCGTTTGAGGAATGGCTCTCCACAAAACTGGCCACAGAGGAGACCAAGGAGCGCTACATGAGGTACCTCGAAAGATTCTTTGGAAAGTACAAAATAACTGATAAGGCATCTCTCGACGAAGCTCTTGTAAAAGAAAACTATAACAGAGGGTTTACAAGGTCTCTGAGGAACTTTATAACGTTCCTGAAGAACAGGGGCTACATCAGCCGCTCTGAATACCTCGACCTCAAGGAAATCATCAAGCTCAAGCCTACCGGAGTTAGAAGGGTCTACATCACAGATGAGCAGGTAAGAATGGCCTATGAGTATTACCTCCAAAAAGACCCGACTCTGGCTTTGATTTATGAAGCACTTGTGTACAGTGGGCAGAGACTCAAGCATATCGTTAGGATGCTAAACGAGTTCTATCCAGAGAAGCTCGTTTTCTATGGAGACAAGATAGCAAAATACCCAATGAGCGGCATTGGTAGAGGAACGAAACGGACGTTTTGGGCGTATTTCCCACGAGAGTTCGCAGGGAGGCTAGAGAGGCTCGATCTCAGATACAACCGCGTTCATGCAAGGATGAGAGTGAAGATTAGAAGTATCAGGAACACAGAAAAGAGCGTTATCTTTTCGGCCTCGGCAGTCAGGAAATGGTTTAGTGGATTTCTGGCTAGACAAGGAGTTCCCATTGAGGTCATTGACTTCATCCAAGGCAGGGCTCCGAGGACTGTTATAGAACGCCACTATCTGAACCTTGAGATTCTCGCCGATGAGTGGTATTCTGCCGTGGTTGATGACCTGAAAAAAGTTTTGGAAAAATGAAAGGAGGTGAGCGGAGGATGGCCCGTTCTAAGGTGAATGGTTCTGGAACATTTATTTGGTCTGTTAGCATTGACAAGGAGACGCATGCGATGATAAAGAAGCTCGCGAGAGAGACTGGCATAAACAACCAGTCCGCAGTCGTTAGAATGGCAATACGCGAACTCTATCGGAAACACTTTGGGTAATGGTTATTTAATCTTTATTTAGCCGTTCATTAGTGTTTTTCTAATATTCTTAAATATCCAAAGCGTACTCTCTATTTTAGCGCACCTTGGGCCTTCCTCCGCTCAAATCAGTTCTATCAAATCGGTGAAGTCCTCCGGAGGCGGTAGGTATGGACTCGCTCGAAGTACTCGAACGTAGAGTGGAGTATTTGGATAAGCAGATTGCTCTTCTCAGGAGCTTCTTGGAAGAAGGGCAGAAGGAACTCGTCCGACTTACGCGCGTGAAACAGCAAACAATTCACGAAATCAGCCGGCTGAAAAAGGGCAGAGTCACGAAAACGCGAAAGGTGGTGACGGTATGAAACCCAAAAGCCTCGCTCAGCTGGTCCTTTTCGTCGTTATCACGGCCTTCTGGCTCAAAGTGGCATGGCCCCTGATGACGAAGGAGGCGTTGGCAATCGGTGCGGTCGGTGGAGTACTCATGCATTGGGCGGTCACTAACAAGGGGGATAAGGCAGTCGCTCTCATTGAACCTGGCACGTCTGGCTGGCGCGTAATGCTCTACGACATGATGCTGGTGGCTTTCCTGGTCGCGCTGGTTCAGCAGGCTGGCGACCTCACAGCTCTTCTTGATGCTCTGAGGAACAGCGTTCAGAACCTCGCGCTTCTGCTGGCTTTGATGGGCGGGATTGGCATTGACTACAGCGTTGGAGGGTGAAAAATGGACGTTTTGAGCATTCCTCTCTTTTTTGCGCTTGGCGCGCTCTTCATAGTCCTTGCGAGCCTCGGCTATGATATGCTTTCGGCTTGGTGGTTGGCGCGGGAGAAAAGTCGGAGGTGGGTGAAGTGAAAAGAATAGGACTTTTGTTTGTTTTTATTGTACTTTTACTGTCAGCAGGGGCTGCTAGTGCGATTAGTTACTATGATGATTTTTCGGGTTCGTTGAATCTTTCGTTTTGGAAGGTTGTAACGAAGACGAGTGGGGCTACTGTGAATGTTCAGAACGGCACTCTCGTGTTGAAGGCGCCTGCTTCGACTGGAACGGGTAAGGGGGACGAGGCGGAGGTTGATTCCCCTTCAATTGATGTTTCTCATGGTGCTGTTATTGAGTTTAGGGTGAAAACTGATATAAAAGGGACTGGTCAGGCGACGTATGGTGCGACGAGGAAATATGGGCTGAAGGTTGGTGGGAGTAATTTTATCTGGTTCGAGCCGGGTAAGGGTGGACAGTTTGAGCTGGTTGGGCCGGATAATAACAATATTGCGACGTTGAATATTGCAGATGCTCAGCAGTTCAGTGATTATAAGTTTGTTATTAAAGACGGTACTGTAACGGCTTATTTGAACGGGAATCCTGTTGGGCAGTTGAAGATTAACTCGACGAATGTGACTGTGTTTTTCTATGTTAAGACTTGGTGGGCTGGCAGTGGTCTTAATCATCCTGCTGAGATTTGGGTTGATTGGGTTAATATAACGAATGAGGCGAGTGTGAAGTTCTATTTCAGGGACGGGCTGACTGGTCAGCCTTTGCAGGGTGTTACGGTGAAGGAAGGGAATTCAACACTTGGAACTTTGGACAATGGTGGGACGCTGAAGCTCGTGAGGGGCCCTCACGTGCTCACTTTCGAAAAGCAGGGCTACTGGAGTGTTACTGAGACTGTCAATGTTGGGGATAATACGAGCGTTAGCGTTGAGATGTATCCCTCTTCGGCTTCCTTCAAGCTCGAAAACTTCCCTGCGAACATCAGCATTCCTGAGAACACGATTTACACGCTCACATTCACTCTCTCGCCAATTCAGACAAGCGCGACCTACAACACTTACCTGAGCCTGAGTGGTCTCTCTGGCGTCCTCGAAGTGAGAAAAGACGGCTCTCTTGTCAGTCCTGAGAATGGGAAGTACTACCTCGGCGACATATCCTCGCCCGTCCAGGTCAGCATCAAGTTCAAGGCGGGCTCTGTTGGCACTCATGGCTTCACTATCACCCTAACCTCAAACGACGCGATAATGAGCAAGACTTACACGACTACCAAACAAGTCGTTTACAAGGTTGAGCCGCTTCCGTTCAGCGTTCAGATGCCGAGTGAATGGCAGGTGGGCACGAATGAGCTGAGGATTTCAGAATCGAGCGGTCAGAGCTACCTCATCACTGCAGTACTCAAGGACAGCCAGGGCAACGAGGTCTGGTCTGACAGTTACGCCTTCTCGCCCTACGAGGCGCACACTTTCACGGTCAACGTCCCGAGTGAGGGCTCCTACACGCTGGAATTGCAGTGGAACGGCCGGACGGCCGTCTATGACATTACCGTGAACCCGGCCATCACGCTGAAGACAAAGACCCTTACAGTCAGTGAGGGTAGCGAGGGAGTCATCACGCTCCACTTCAAGAACCCGTCGAGCGACGTGCAGTACTACACAATTAAGCTGAGTGGTGGCTTCCTGCCGGCTGAGATCAACCAGAGCATCAGCGTCGGCCCTCTCACTGAAAAAGACGTCAGCATAGCCTTCGCCGTGCCCGAGAAGCTGACCTATGACGCCTACGAGCTGAACGTTCAGGTTCTCCAGGGCAACGCGACGGTATTCTCTGATAGGGTTGCAGTGAGCATTAGTGATTCGAGCAGTTTTAGTCTCTTCGGCGGCGGCAGTTCTGGAGGAAAAACGCTCTACTACGGCCTTGCGGCCCTGGTTGGTCTTGGCCTGTTTGTTGCCATTTTGAGGAGGAGGTGAGAGTATGAGGTCATTCTTTTTTAAAAGAGGTGAGGGAAAAGAGAAGAAGCATTGCGCTAGGCAGAAGCGCATTGCTGGAGCCCTCATAACGTTAATGCTCCTTGTTTCAGTATACGCTGAGCCAGTTGCTGCGTGGCCGGGGGAGAGTCTGTTTCACAGCATTAAACAAAAAGTCAAGGATCACACAACAGCAATTATTGGGGTAGCATTAATAGGAGTCGGCCTTATTGCCAGCTCGACAGGCATAGGAGCAACAGTAGGTGGTTATGCAATCCTTGCAGGGGCAAGCATGATTAGCATAGATTATCTTGGCCATAAAGCCGATCAGTGGTTTGTAGGATCCTCTGATCAAACTACAATGACAACACAGAAAAACGCAACTGAGAGTAATGCTCAGAACGATGATGATAATCCCGATGCAAGCAAAGTGACTGATGATGCAAATCAAGCAGGGGCAAAAGCTGTCGCTGAACTTACTGCAAAGCTCCGCTCTGATTTCATTCAGTACGGCTCAAGTGGCTACGGAGGAGACCTGTCAGTAGAGATATGGGGGCCGTCTAGTATTTATGGCTTCTCGGCATTCCCTACGCAGATTAGACTCACGGCTTCAGAGTCTCCCATACCGTTCAATGTTGTCCATCTGCTCACGATTTCAGTCTACGTCATAGACAAGAATGGGAACAAGTATTGGACAAGAACTTGGAGTTACAATATGAATGACGCCATTCTAGCCCCCGGTCAGAGTGCAGTATATACTACCATCCTCAAGGGGCCTGATCCTCTCCTCTACCAGATCAAGAACGCTGTTGACACGGGACAGATTAGCAGGGATTTATATGACAAGATATGGAACACCAGTACGAGTGAGTTCGAGATACACGTCCATGTAACTGCAAAGAGGGAAGCTTGGAAAGGTTATCCTGATGCAACGACTGAAAGTGATTGTCAGGCCGTGAATGGAAAGTGGTACAATGGTGAATGCTACGTTTTTGACAAATACATTGACATTTTGCTTGATGCAGAATCAACATCCGCTTGGAAGCATGTTACAGGATCTGCAGATGTCGCTACAATCACAGATGGAATGTATGGTACATTGCCAATCAAATTCTTACAGACTGATGCTGCTTCGAAGTGGGTAATCTACCAGAGCCGCTATGCAGGGGCTCTTTCAGACTTTGTCGTCGTTACTGCAGCCTCTCCGGTTCATGTCCTCAATGCTACCGCTAATTATAAATTCATAATCGCGCCAAACCCTGGCTACCTTAAACCTGCTAATCCCACCATTACTGATGACTTTCGTTTTGTGATCCTTAGGGTACTCAATGGCGGTGAGATTGAGCTTGCTGACCAGGTTACAGGGATGCTTGGAGTTCTCTTAACTACAAAGGAGTTACCTTTGACTGCGCATTACACTGATGCTCCAGGAGTTCTTACGTACCATGCTCTTGGCTTGGCTTATGTGAGAATTGTCAGGGAGGATGGTACCATAATACCTGTTTGGCTTGCTGCTGAGCCGCAAATATCAGTAGAACAGAACATCATGGTTGCCGTTGCGGATACTGAAGTTCAGAAATTAATTGCTTCCTTCAAAAACAATGACAGGACAACAGTTGAAGGCACAATTCAGAGTTTAATACAGGGATTACAACAGAAAATCCAAGATGCAGACGACCTTCTCCAAAAAGCTAGGGGCGTAGGTAATAAACAGGCCGAGGAGTGGGCACAAGCTGCAATAGATGAGTATAATACTGCAATTGATGACTTAAAGAAAGCAGGACAGGCTGATGACTACCAACAGTTTCTGAACATGCTGAACGCGGCAAAGAAGCACGAGCAGGCCGGTGACTATTATCGCAATGCTGCCAGAAAAGCTCTAAATGGAGATTATGAGCAGGCAAAAATTGACGCTCAAAAGGGACAGGAGTACTCTGATCTTGCTAGCGAGTATGAGCCACACTTCAACGTCTCTGCTGCAAAAGCATTCTTGAGCAGGAGGCTTCTAGGAATACCTCTCTGGTTCTGGCTTGTCGTGATTATCGGTTTGATCGTTTTGAGAAAGCTACTCTGAGGTGGTGGAAGGTGGGGAGTGAAAAGGATCAGAAGGGGCCGGTGAAGGCCGGCCCTGGACTTTCAAAATGGAGTTTCCGAGCGGTAGTAACAGGGATAATGGCACTGCTCGCTTGGTACGCAGGCCAGCATAACGTCACAGCGCAGGAGTTCAACGTTGCCTTCGCGAGTATTCCAGTAACGGGTATTTTGCTCGCGATGTTCTTTGACTACGGCCTCGATACTGGCAAACTCTACGACAAGCTCATCAAAAAGCCAAACAACCGCATGCTCGGCCTTATCTATGCAGTAACGGCCACGGGAATATTTTTCTTTGCATTCCTCTGGATAATTACGGGAAACATTGCAACGGCCTCGGCGGCTTCAGTGTTAGCGGCTGGAGTTGTGGCCCTGATTACCTTACTGCCAAACACGGGAACAAGTGAGTGGCTTCTCTGGCTTTGGGGTGCAGAGACAATAGTGACTCATGGGGCCTATGTGAAGATTCTGCCTGCGGTTCAGCTCTTCCAGAAGGTTGTCGCAGTACTCCTCGGGGGTGGGTGACGTGGTGGATTATGCCAGGAAACTCTCGATTGGGCGCTGGTTTGTCAGGGTCCTCATGGGCGCTTCATTGATGGCATTGCTCTTCATGTACGGCGGTTCAAAGAATGTCACGGTCGCTGAGCTTGTAAAAGTTATCGCAAGCACGAACGCCTTTGTTGTTATCGCAGTTGAGCTTCTTGACAAGATTACGGACAAGTCAGTATATGTGAAGCTCTACGGTGGATTCTACAGGGCTACCGGAGTTTCTCCGGGGACGAGAAGTAGCCTGCTTATCAGCATAATCACTCCAGCGGTTGTTGGCATTGGGGTCTTCGCACTCACGCTTCAGCTTGTGGCGGGTACTCTGGTCTTCAGTTTGGGTGCATACAGCCCTGCAGTGTTACTTTGGGCTGGAGCGCTTGCCACTTACATTATGCTTCCAGAAACGGGCGACGATGAGCTCATTGCTTGGGCGTGGATTGGCGCAACAATAGCGACGCATGGACAGTACCTCCACAATGCTTTGGCGATTCCTGGCTTGCTCCATCTCGTTAAGGTTCTCTTAGCAAGGCTGTGAGGTGACTAGCAATGCTCGGTAGAATTGCAGCGGCTCTCGTCGCTTATCTCCTCTGCATTTTCCATTTCAACAGCGCAATGACGACAGTGGGCCAGCTTTTCGGGCTTAGTGGTTTTTGGGCGCTCTTCATCCCGAGCGCTTTAGTAGGCCTCTCTGTGTACAGAATAGCCGACCCCGACACATGGGGCCTTTGGGATGCAGTAGGCTTCCTCATCATTGGCGGGATAGCAATGCTGGCAATGACCGGCAACCCCGAGGCGACGGCTTTTGAGATGATAAAGGGCGTTGTCAGCTTTAGCGTTGCGGCCATACTCGGTGCTTTGGTCTTGAGAGGGGGGAGGAGCAATGGACGCTAACTCAATCATCAGCCAGCTTCAGAGCATTGCACAGGCCCACCCCTACGTTGCCCTCGGACTCATCTTAATCGTCATTGGAGCATTAGTGCGTGGAAAAACGGCCCTGGTCTTTTACTTACTCGGAGCATTGGCGCTTATCAAAGCTTTCGGCCTATTCGACACTTTCGTTTCTTTCCTGAAGCAGGTTCCGACTCTGCTTAAACAGCTCTCAAGATTAGGAGGTGTTTGAAGAATGAGAAGGAAGGAAAGAAGGCTAATAACCCTCGGCCTGGTGGTCTTGTTCGCGGCCATCGCCTGGTGGGCCTACAACGGGCACGCCAGCCCTGGAGTAGTCCTGAGCCTGGACAATCAGAGCAACGCGAGCGAACAGACGACCTATCAGCTCGCTGTTTCAGACCTTCAGGCGAGTGTTGACCAAAACACTGGCCACGTGCTCGTGACTTTTAAGCTCGCGAATGAAGAGCACTTCAACGTTAGCTCCGTTCAGGTCCTTTACGCGCTCAATGTCGCTGACCCACAGAACGCGACTTATACCCCTGTCAACGCCACCGCCGAGAACGGTACTTATAAGGCCGAGATTCCCTCAAAGTTCGGAGACGTTGTTTACTACAAGGTCAAAGTCGTCTATGATGGCAACAAAGAGCTCACGAGCGGGGTGCAGAGCATAACTGTCAAGGACACGACTGCTCCAGAGCTCAAGAGCATCAGCATTGATCTCAAGAGCATTACTGACAACAGCACCAACAAGACTACTTATGACTTTGTCATCAACTTCAACGCGACTGACAACGACCAGATAGCCACTTACTACGTCTATTACCTCGACCTTGGCAATAAGACAAGCCTTCCGGCCAACGCGACCTTCAGCGTCGTGAACTCAACCACTCCAGAGGTCAGCATTGCCAACATCACCCTGAACGATAACTACGCCTTCTACTTCGTCGTTGAGGACGTGAGTGGCAACAAGGCCGTGCTTTACAACGAGACCAGTCCGTATGTTGTTCTCGCCAATAGTAGCGCCACCTGGCCGGTTGAAGTGGCGAAGGGTTGAGGTGGGCTGGAATGTACGCCCACCGCTCCTCTCCTTCATTTTCCAAAGTGATTCTGCGCCTCTTCGCAATACTAGCGATAATTTTTTTGCTCTATTTCGGCTATTCGACGTTTGCCGAGCACGACGAGCTGAAAGAACGCCTTTATGAGCTAGGGTATCCTGAGAAAGGTTACATCGTCGAAAATGGCACGATAAAGTGGGCGGACGGGCACATCACAATAATGCAGGGAGCTTACGTTGAGAACTACCCAATCACTGCCGAGGAAGCCTACAATCTCGTTCTTCAGTACTTGGCCAGCTACAACGAGAAGTTGAGGAAGTACGGTTACAGGATTTATCCTGAGAAGAAAAGCCTGACTGAGAAGGAGAAAAACGGCCAGCTCTATTGGATTTTCGAGTTGAAGCTCAAGGCCGGCTCTAATGACATGTTCGCGGGCTTCGCGTGGGTGAACAGGAAGACGGGAGCAGTAGAAGTGAAAGGCATCTTGGGGTGAGAAGAATGAGCTTCAGACCTCTGAAGTTTTGGATTCCTATATTAATATATATGTTATCTATTGGCCCGGCCCTCGCGGTTACCTTCTCCTGGTCAGGTGCTCTTGAGGTTGGACAGAGCATCAATGTAAACAATCTAACACTCCTAGTTGACCAGAACAACCGAACCGGCCAGCTGGCCCTCATAGTGGAGAATGGAAGCAATATTTTAGCCTTGATTCAGGGGAATGGCAGCACGAAAATAGGAAATCTCACGATTTCATTCGTCGGATTCAACAGGAAAGGCTACATCACCGTCCAAGGGCCAGAATTATTCACGATAGGCCAGCCTTCCTCAATAAGTTCAGCCCTTCTGGCAGAGAATGCAAGGCTCAAGAGAGAGGTAGCTAACTTGAGTAGAGAAATCAGCGCGCTGAAGAGCGAGAATAAGAAGCTCAAGTCACAGGTTGATTCGCTAAAGAAGGAGAACTCTCAACTCAAGGAGAAGCTGAAGAGTCAGCCAGACATTGCAGAGCTCAAGGCCAAACTTGTGAATCTCACGAAGGAGAACCGCGAGCTCAAGGCTGAGCTAGCGAACCTAACAAGGCAGTACAATGCTCTCAAGGCTAAGGCTGACTTTCTCGAACAGCAGAATGAGGAGTATCGGCAGATTATTCAGCAGGTCATGAACGAACAAAGCTCGCAGAGCAAGCAGAGCTACATAGAGAAAGCAAAGAAGGAAGCTCTTATTGGCTCGGTTCTGCTGAAGAGCCTGGCAGGGGCCGGCATTATAGTGGGGCTGGTTGGGTATGGCTTGTATCGGAAGAAAAGGTCGTGGGAGCTTGGAGGCCTCTAAAAAAGCATTGTGGGAGAGCTACATAGTTTTATTTTCAAAGCACAATAGGAGAAACCCCAATTTCGGGAAAGAAAAGAGGAAAAAGCTCGAAAGTGTGAAATTGTAAAACCCCTCACAATCCTCTTCAATCATAGAAAGCACCTGGAGGGATGGGTTAGATGGGAGTATCAATCTATATAGGAAAGAATACGGACAAAGAAAAACGCTACGTGGAGCTAAAAGAAAATGAAGCCAACCACATCACATTCCTCGGCCCAAGCGGGAGCGGGAAGACCACAGTCATGAGGGCCCTTGCAGAGGAAATATTTCAGAACGTCCCCGGAGCCCTTGTCGTAGTCATAGAACAGAAGTACGACAAAAACAAGGCAAAAGACCTCATGGACTTCCTGGCCATGATTACCAGAAAGAAAGGGATTGACTTCGTGAAAGAGAACCTCCAACCCCTGCTCCAGTATTACAACATCCTCAAGAACGACGGTGTACTCCACGGCAAACCAGGGGACTTCGCCTTCGGCTGGCCCAACTACCCCTTCACCCTATATCCACCGTTTCCAGGCGACAAACACTCAATCCTCAGCTGGCACGGCCTGAAACCGAAAGCATTCCCTGTGAAGAGAATAGTCTTCCGGCCAGTCAGAGACCTAGAAGCCATTGAAAAGGACAACCACTGCACAGTCAGAGAAGGAAAAATCCGCTACAAAGACGTTGACTTCGACTTTATAGCCAGACTCGCGCAGATTAACAGGAACACCATCTACGGGCGCGTCATCCGGCAAGCTTGGGACCTAGAGAAAAAGAGAGACCCCGAAGAGCTTGAGAAGTTTGGCTATGAATGGGAACAGAAGTACCGGCCCAACTCCAAAGTGCCGAGCACGACCCTCCTCAGCATCCTGGAAGTCTGCGCCCTGCTAAGGAGCGACACAATCTTCTCTAAAAACAAAGATTTCACTACAGAACTCTCAACCGACGTTATTAACGTGATAGACTTCTCTGCCAACTCCGAGCTGAGTCCGGCCGAGGAAGCCTGGATTTTCAAGCATTTAGTCATGTACATCGTCACCAAGTTCGTCCGCTTCAGGAACACGCCTGTCTTCTTCATCATTGATGAAGTCCAAAACCTCCTCCAGCACCCTGACGGCAGGAAGGCCCTCGATAAGCTCAACAGAGAAGGCCGCTCCAATTGGGTGAACATCATCAGCGGAACCCAATACATGTACGGCCTGCCGGCCTTCCTCATCTACGGAGCCGCACACATCGGAATCATCGGGAGAATAGCCAGCGCGGACGATGAGATGCTTTTGAAGAAAGTCATCAGGGACTTCCACCGCATCAGAAACCCCAAAGTTAAGAGCTTCGCCGAGTACAAGAACGTTAAGCCCTGGCTAAAGGGCCGCGGCTGGTTCTCCTTCGATAAAATGTATACCGAGCGGATTTACTTCCGCCCTCCACAGAGTTTGTGAGGTGGTGAGAATGTTTGGATTCGGAAAAAAGAAGAAGGAGAAATCCCAACAGGTGGAAGCCCACCCTGAGAGAGTTGACACCGTCCCAATAGTTCCAGACGCTCGCATTCAAGAGCACGCCAAAAAGCTCCGGGAACTCAACTACAAGTTCGCCCAAGTTTACGAGCCAAAACAGAACGTCATCATCTGGTTCAACGGAAAGGAAAGCCGGGTGATTGGGTACCCAATAGGCCTCCGAGAGGACCTCAACGACTACGTGATACTCTACCAAGTCCGGCCCCCAAGCTGGCTCGACAGTATAGTCCACAGCCTGCTGAGGGTTGTCGGAAAAAGCCCGCCAACGGCCATAATCCGCGTTCCCAAGAAAATCGCCTACTTTGGTGACGAAACGATAACAATCCTCGCGAGTGCATTCATCATGAACGAATACTACGAGTACGAAGCAATCCCACTCACCATGGACGAGACCGATGCGAAGCTTTACCTCGCCCTCAAGAAAGAGAATGACATGCTTTGGGACCTGATAACAATCCTCCGCTACCGTGTGCCCGAAGTCGTTGAAGACGCCATGAAGATGAACCCGAGGATAAAGACCTACATGAGCACCAAACAGCAGAACCCCGACGAGGGGACAAAAGAAGAGAAATTTGGTGGCATAGAAGTGGCCTTTGAGGACAACCCCTTCAGACGCTGGAGGGTTTGAACTTGGCCGAGGACGCGTACAAAACCCTGCCGGCGGAGCTTGATGCCCTCCTTAGCGCGCATTCCGAAGATGATAGAGTGACAACTACCAAAGCATCAAAGTCGTCAGGAGACAGCAGGCCCGGGAGATTACCCAAAAAAGAGCTGAACAAGAAGCTGATTACTGCAATAGTCCGTCGCCTCCGCATCCTTTACCTTGATGCGCCGAAGAAAGAGGACCGCATACTTATCAATGAAATCCTGGACGACCTTGAACAGTTGATGATACTGAACGGAATTGCGTGCGAACTAATAGGAGTGGACTGCAAAGAAAGAGAATAACCCTAAGCTCCTCTCTTTTTTCTACGGTAGAAAACTTTATAAGGCAAAGCCTTCTACAGTATAACGGTGGGACCGATGATAAAAGTCAGGGTCCGCAAGCACATCAAGAGGCAGAAGAAGAGGGGCAAAGTCTATAACGTCGAGCAGAGGCTTATCTACATCCCGTCCAAGGCTGAGCTTCCAGAGGAAGTTTACATTCTCACTCCAGAAGAGCTTAAAGAGCTCGCCGAGCTGATTCCAGAGGAAAAGAGGCCAAGCTGGCTGGTGATGGAATGAAGACACTCGTCGTCTCTGTAGACAGAAGCAGGCAGAAAAGAACTATCTATGCATTAGTTGAGGTAGAGTATAATAACCTTAGGTACATCCGAGAGAAAGGCAGTTGGCTTAAACACATGGCAGAACTCCCAAAACAGGAACGGCGGAACTACATTGCGAAATTTCCTGGCAGATTTGAAAAGATAAAGCCTTACCTAGAGAAAATCATCATAACTCCATTTTTGGGCGAGATTAAGGACGAAGTAGCTTCTAAATCCGAAAGTATTCGGGTTCTAATCCTCGACGATGCGGTACTCAAAAAGTTTAGTGAGTACTCGGGCCAAAAGAATGTCTTTAGAGAGAGCTTGGCTAAGAAGAGATACGAATTCCGACACATTGTTCTCCTTACTGACAATCTCGCGTATATTAGTCGTGAGATTTACGAGAAGAATCCAAATCCAAACGCACTCAAGAAAGAACTGCGGAAAAGAGGAATACTATGAAGCCCCTCTCACGGTGCATCCCCGGCTTCATAAGGGTCTGCCGGGGCCACCACTCGAAGGGCCCGCCAACTCCGTCCCCAACTGGACTTCATGCTCATGCGGCTCATCGCCCAATCATTCTCCGGGCTCATCACAGGATACACCAACAAAATATATAAAGATTTCTCACGGCAACCGGCCGACCTCACGGCCATCAACAAAGAACCCAACCTTTCTCCAGGAGAGCTTCTTAACCTCCAAAACATGCTCGTCGTTCGACCCAATCCTGAACTTATCGCCCGGCTTAACCTTCGCGTCCAAAGTAACCCCATTCACCGCAACCCCAAACTTCCACCATCCATTAGACCAAAACTCATAAGTCTCATTCCCAACCCTCACCACAAATCGCTTTTGACCTAATGCGAGAGACACAATGCTCGCCAACACAGCAATTATACCACCTACAAAAAGAGACGCTCCAGGACCATAATCATATGTCCTGAAGATAACATTCAAATCGATTGACTTGGAAGTCACAAGGCTCAGCTCATTACTTATATACAATGAGTAATTCCCCCGCTCAGGCGCTGTGAAGACAACATGAACCGGACTCTCAACCCTGCCAAAATCCTTGACCTTCTGCCCATACTCCTTCACATAAATCCAAATGTCATTATTCCCACCCTTCACAGTTCCAGTTATCACAATTTGCTCACCCTTATCAAGGGGTATAGACTTCCAGTAAGTGTACTCCTGAGGCTCAAGGACCTCAGAAACATGAGTTTTATGCTCCGACATTGGAGGATTTATGAGAAGAATAACCCCAAGTATGAGCAAGATAAGAGAAATCCCAAACATTGCCCACATTCCCTTAGTCCTAACTCGCCGATAACCGGCCGTCACACCAGCCGGCTTCAACGACCTCGGCTCCGCTATCCTCTTAAGACTCGGAATATCCTCACTCATTCCTTGGGCCCTCCTCCGCTCTTTTAAGCGCAGAAGTTATTACTCAGCCCTATAAAAAGCCTTCGCTGAAGTTTCCCCCAAGACCGGGTAAAAATCTCACACACGGGAAAATTTCTCAAACCTTCCATCCGCAAACTTTATTTGTCAAGTTAAATTAAAAAGATTGATGAGACAAGGAGGGTACTGGAGAACCCCAGTGGGGCGGATGTAAGTGCCTCCATCCAATATAACGGGTCAATTCAAGTGTGTTTACTGTGGAAGCAATAGTGTACTCATTCAAACTTTAACCCGCAGAAGAAGGGCAAACTCTCTTTCTATTGAGTTAAATGATCTTGGTATATCTTTTAATGCTGAAGATGATATTGATGTCATTCAAGCACCACTTAGAATAGAATGTGACGCTTGTGGAAGAAAATATGAATTAATCGCTGTATACACTGAGAATAAAGAATTTATAGAAGATTTGCTTAAGAATCGAGTTAAGTATGATGTTGAAGTAGCAGATCAAATGTTAAATTATGGGATCTCTCCCAGTGTAATCCTAAATGGTGCTGAGGCCGTGGTTATGCCCCTGACCTACAAAAACAGAGCTAAAAAATGGCTTTCACAGAAAATCTATTCTGACATTGGTTATGAGATTCATGTGCTCTTCCACAAGAAAGATGGGGAAAAGTTTTATTTGACAATTCACGTAAACAAAAAAATGAAGACAGTTACTGCAACTCAAGTTATAAAGGTGTAAGCACATGAGTGAACGCCTCTCTCAAAATAATAACACCATATCCTTTGAGGAGCTCGTTAGGCTATTTAAAAAACTCAAAGCTGAGAACAAACCAGTTATTACATTAAAAGATGCTGTACTAATGTTGTTATACGTTCAAAAAAATAAACCCATTTACGGAAGAATACTGCTGTTTAAAGAAGTATTCCTCCTGTATGAGGAGATACTGAAGAAGTATAAGGAGCAATTTATATTGGAAAACCCAAGATATGAACCATACAAATATGGCCCTTATAGCTTCCGGTTAGCAGATTTGTTAGAGCAATTATATTGGGCAGGTTTCATTGAAATTATAGGAAGACGAAACACTCGCCTTGAAGCATTTATAATAACTGACAAGGGGATAAAAGAGATTGAAAGGAAATTTGAACTATTGCCTGTTGAACTTAGAGAGGAGATAGCTAAGAAAAGACAAGGATGGGACCAGTTAGGAGTACATGGTATTTTGAAATATGTGTATCAGAAATACCCCCAATACAAAATAAACTCTAAGATCAAAGACAAATACAAAGAAATTATATGGGGAGGAAAAGGATGATTAAAGTGGAACTTAAGAACTATGATACCTCGGAGAAATACCAGTACCATGCAAGGACTTTAGAAATACGTGTTAGTAGTTCTACCTCGATAACAACTCCAATCCGCGGAATAACAAGCACCGAAATGAGTGCCAAAGCAACGATTCCAGCAGAAATCCCAATAGATGCTGAGATTGGAGAGATCATGATAAAACTCACTACTGGAAAACGCAGGAATATTGGTTCATTTCTAAGAAAAAATTCTGCATATAAATCAATAAGCAGATCACTTCTTTATCAGAAGCTTACCATGCAGTATTTTCCATTGACTTTTGCGTTAATTCAACCCACAAACACAGCGATTTCTTTCCTCCATGAGAACAACTACGTTGATAAATTCATACGAATGTCTCTTGCTTTGCAAATTGAAGATTTGGGTATGGACATTATCACAATACCTTGGGTTGCCTACCCTCCAGAAAAACTCGTGAAAGTTTACTGGTCATATCAAAAGTCTTACCCTAATAAAATTGTTGTTCCATTCATAAGTCTCAAAGATTCCCATTATGTGGAGAAATTCCTCAAGACAATAGCTCCTTATCTAGACCAGATGAGATTTATTGGAGTATTATATAAGCCTGTAGCAGATGTAAGGCCAAGTTATGACCATTTATGGAGTACTCTCTACGATAAGGACGTTGCCATAATCTTAGCCGATGTCAAGAGAGACCAAGATGTATCATTAGTACCAAATCTCTCGGTACCCCATTATACTGAATTTGTAGTAGGAGATGTGATAACTAGAGAAGTCCCTCACGGTGCAGGGTCTTACCGTCCGCCACATCCAATTGATACACGGATAAAGTTCTTTAACAGAGAGGATCTCACTGTGAATCCCCTACTGAAAGTAAAACAAGAACATGGTTGGATTGAGAGAATCTCAGAGATCTTAGGTCACGAGGAGTTTGTCGTAAAAGCTCTCAAGCACTACCAAGAAGCTCAAGAAAATACTGAAAAGTTCAACATTTTGAACGCTATTTCAAAGGTTCACGAGTTTAAAGAAAGTAGAGAGGAATTTATAAGGTCCCAAGAATACATTAAACAAACCGACACCATAGACTACATCAAGGAAAAGAGGACTCTTAAAAAAGTATTCCTAGAAATGTCAAGACAAAAGACCTTGTTCTAGACCTTCCTTTGAACATTAGTCTATTGTATTAAATACTTATAAACTCCGACTAAAACAAGTAATATAAGAACCACAAAAGAGGTGATTTGAATGGACGGCGATGTGTCGTTCTTAAAACAAATAGAGGGCGATTTTAAAGAAGTGCATAACGCCCGAAAGGTTGTTGGAGAGTGGGAATTTGAAATAGAAGGCATAACATTAGAGAAAGACAAAATAGTGAAAATTAAAGCTTTGTTGAATCCTGATGGGTCATACTCAGCAATTCCCAATATAATGATAAACGTGAATGCACCAGAGGGCAGAGGGCCATCTCCAGAGAAAGCAGTGTATGAATGTCTATCCTTCCTGCTCTTAGAATTGAAATCAAAACCGAATCCGAAAATAGCGGACTATCCATATTACTGAGGACTACACGCGAGTCTCTTTTCTTTTATGTTCTCGCACAGCACCCACAGACTTTTCGGCAGTCACCAAGCACCAGCACCATCGAAAAGATAAACCTTATTTAGCCAATGCCATATTAGTTCCGTAATAAATACAGGCAGAATACACAGGGGGTCCCCACATGTCCAACCAAGACAGCGACGCTAAAATCGTCGAACCACTAGCCAAATTTCACGCCCAACCCACCACCAAAGGCCGAATCACCATACCCAAAGAAACCCGCAAACTCGACCCCCAAACCAAAAAACCCACAAAAAGAGCCGTACTGATAGCGAGGTTAAATACAACCGGCCAGTGTGTAATCCCCTCAGAACTAATTAAACAGTTGGGGATTAAAATCAGAGGAGAGACTATTGAGGTATTATTACTATCTTTCTTCAAGCCTGAGGAAGTCTTAGCTGATAAAGTGTTATTCTCGAAGTACAGAACCCAACTTTTGAAGAGGGACTATGCTATAATATCAGAAGATGATGAAGCGATTATAAGCTTCCAACTTTGATTTTGTGATTAAGTATAGTATAGAATTTACTTTTAATCTTTAACTAGATGGGTTACATGACTCGCGTGTAACCCCATGTAACCTCATGTAACCCGTGTAACCCTACCCTTATTTTCCTTTATTTTAAAAAAGAAAGAATCAGAGAGGAGTTTAGGTTACATGATTTAGCCTCTAAAAAACACCCTATATGTGTTTTTTCTTCGTTAGATTAACCTAATTTTGAACGGATGTTCAATTTTATGAGGATGATCACCAAAAAATAAAATATAAGGGGGTGTTTTTCTGGCGTGTAACCTTGTAACCTTATAGCGAGCAGGAAATCGCTTTTTTCGCCAAAAGAAGGAAAATTAGATAGGGTTACATGGGTTACACGCAGACGATGTTACCCTCATGTCGTGTCTTCGTTAAGAATCTCTCGTTTATATTCCTCGAACTCCAACCAACGATCTCGTTTAAACATTTCTAGTTCATATTCCAAATTCTTTTTGTATTTCTCAAAAGCAGATGTCAAATCCCGATATTTGATTTTGTAGTTCTTAGCAAATTTTAAAAGCTCATCAAGGGTCATCTCTTCAACCAATACCGAAACTAATTCCTTTTTGGTCTTCATCTTGGGTAATCCTCTTACAGATGCTATTGCATCCAGTTGTCTCTTTTTAAAGCGATTCAGAATTTCGAGCTTGACGTTTCTTTCGTACTTCTCTATTTTAATCTGAATATCTCTTTCTTTCATACGTATTGCGTTCTCTATTTCCCATCTAGCCCTGTTTATTTTCTTTTTCTTATCTAATTCATCAAAAAAGTTCATTATAGAGTCCAGGAATCCCATCTACCAGCACCTCAAAACCAACGCTTCTTTTTCTTCTTGCCCTTGTTGCTCCATTTTCCTTGTATCTTCCCATCAGGCCCGAGTTGATAGTACTTGTGGGTTTTAGGATTATGGATGCGTTTTCCCTTCTTTTTCCTCCCGAAGATCATGGAGATTCACCAATAATTATTAAGCGTACTTTCTGATTATAAATTTTTTCACAAAAATGTGAGAGTGTTTAACCATTACGTGGGACTACAGGAGAAAATTCGAGAAGATCTATTTCTATTATGTCCCCTTCCTTTATTCCTAAAAGAGTGCGTATGTGCTCAGGTATAGTAATCTGGCCTCTTGATGCTATTTTGGCATACGCAATTGCCTCAGCTATCCGTTTGATAGATAAACTATTTTCATCAAAGAGTATCTTTTTGACTTTTATTTTCACAAAATCGCCTGATTTTAAGTTTAGATATTTTCGAGATGTTTCTGGAATAGTTATCCTACCTCCACTGGATACTCTCGCGTGGAATCTTAAAATGATGTCCTCTGCAGTTTCTGACATTTTGACACCTCCTTGGGAATATCTCCTTATTATGCGAATTTCCAACATGATATATATCTTTTCCCTCATTGTGGCAAGAATAATTTTGTATTTTTAGCATTTTTTCATTTTTATGCGAGAAAATCTTATATATAAGTTATTATCACATTAATGTGAGAAAATCGCATAATGGTGAGGCCTATGCGGGAAGAACCTATAGCAATATACTATGCTCGGCTCATGAGGAATGGTCGAATTATTATTCCAGAAGCAACTCGCACCTTTCTTAGAATTAAGGAAGGTGACTATGTAGATTTGCAAATACGACCTGCTCAAAAGGAAGTTTCTGCCAGATTTATAGGTAAACTAGGAAAGAGAGGGCTTGTAGCTATCCCTAAAAGAATCAGAGAAAAGTTAGCACTTGTTCCTGGTAACTGGCTGGAAGTTACTCTTCTGCAGGTGTATCCTTCGGCGATAATAGAACATAGGTGACATTTATGGACGCCGAGGAAATCAGAATCTACATCGAAACATCACCCATCCTCCGTGCATTCCAAGACCTCCTCAAGGAAGCCAGGACCCTTGAGGACGAAAATTACCTTCCAGCCGAGTTCAGGGGTTATCCCCTCGACTACATTGACTTCTACACCGTCATCTTTAAGCGTCGCGGGAGGTTCTATTGGGTTCTCGACTATCACCGCCCCCGCGTGGTCCTTCACAAAGTCATCAGGAGGAAGGTCGTGGACGAGGAGGGCAAGCCCGTAAAGGACGAGGCCACGGGCGAGCCTGTCGTTGAGGAAGTCCCAATCCACGAGCAAACAATCCTCAACCTCGTGCCCGTTGAGATAAGAGCCTTCAGGGACTTCACCCTTGAGCTTGCCGCCAAGGAACTCGGGAGGTCCCCTCCAATCCTCTACCAGTGGACTGTCGCACTCAACAGCTGGCAGGGGCCGGTCATTCAGGAGCTTGAGCCTGTTTTAGCCGTTGAACTCCTTGACAAGCTGAAGGAGATAGGCGGCCTGTTCTCCAGCGAACCCTTAGCGAAGGAGGCGATAGACACGATTTTAACCCTCGCCCGCTACCTTGATGCGGTCTCTTTTGAGAACCGCCCGATGGCGCCGGGAATCTACTGGAACCCTGAGACCAAAACGATGGAGGCTTATGACTTCGACACTTCCATGCCGACGCCGGAAGAGGTTAAGGAGGCCCTTCTTCTGCTCGACGAGATAACGAAGACCGTGAACAAAACCTCGTGGCGGGAGAGCTGGCCGTACAAGTTCGGGAAGGCCATAAAGTGGGCCTTTGTCGCGGGCCTTGGCTACGCCTACAAGGTTTACAACGACAAGAGGCGCTGGATTCCTTACCTATTATTAATAGGAGAGTCACAGACGGGCAAGACACACAGCGTTGGAAGGACCATCGCCGAGATGTGGACTTCGCCGTTCACTTCTTCAGGTGCCTCATGGAGCCTCTACACCCTCAGCGAGCTAATTTCTTCGAGGGCTTCTGTGCTCATTGTTAATGAGGCCGCCAACCTCTTCCGCTCGCTCAACAGGGGCGATGAGGAGGACAACCTTTTCAACCTGCTCAAGAACGCTCCTGAGCAGTACCTCTTCCGTTTCAAGAGCTACAAGGGGTCAATTAAGCTCTACCCGTCGCTGGCTACTTTCGCTTTTACCGCGAACATGAGCGCGCCGAGGAACGAGGCGATTAGAAGGCGTTTTCTCACGGTTGAGTTCACGAGAGTTGATAAGATTCCGCGTGAGGCTCAGGCGAGGTTTGAGCGCGAGATTGTTCCAAGGATGGGTAAGCTCTCGGCCATTGGGAGGCTCATCTTCAACCTCGTTAAGGCTGACCCTTCGCTCCTTGACAACCACTGGATTGACCTGGCGGAGCTTCTTGTTGAGGCCGTTTACTCCTACGCTGGCCTGCCCGTTCCGCAGTGGCTCAGGGAGGCATCGCTTGAGGAGAACTTCATCGAGGAGCTTGAGGCCGAGAAGGTTGAGTACGTCACGACTTGGCTCAGGAGGCACTTCAACGAGCTTTACCTCAGGAATGTGAAGAAGAGCTTTGAGGAGCAGGCTGATTACATCCGCGAGCGCGTTGAGTATGTTCTCCGGGCGAATTACAGCGAGTACTTCTATCTCAGGGACGGCGAGGTTATCATCTTCCGGAGCCTGCTTGACGCTTTGAAGGCTGACAAGAAAGACCTTGACATCTACAGCTTCCGCGACCTCTGCCGTCTTATGGATTGGGATTATGGAGTAAAGAAACTAAACGGGCGTTCCGTCCGCGTCGCCGTCGTCTCCCTCCGAGAGTTCCTCGACCAGGTCGCGCCGATGGAGAAGCAGGAGTACGATGAGGAGGTTTTCAGCGTTCTGGATGAGGTTGTGAATGTCTTAGCTATGCAACCGCTGTCTTTTGATGAGCTGGCGGAGCAGGTGAGGTTTGTTAGCAGGTCTATTCTGCGGACGGCTGTGGACGTGCTCGAAGCGAAGGGAATCATCTTCGAGGCCGGGGGCAAGCTGGTGCTTGATAGGAAGAAGGCGGTTGCTGAGGGGTTTAACATTGTTTATTCGGGCGAATCGCGCGCATGGGGTGGTTCGGAATGAGGGCTGTGGTTGTTGGTCCCGCGTTCCCGCGGGAGTTCGGGGCAAGGGTGGAGGTCCCGTCGAGGGGTGACGTGGAAAGGATTGCTAGGATGGCGGGGGTGCCGGTGCTTGAGAATTCCGCCACGTGGTTCTGCGTGGTGGATGGGACGGTTTACGTTGCCGTGAAGCGGAGGAGGTGAAGGCCGATGTCTGAGTCTTTTGTTCCGGAAGGGCAGGAGTTGGAGGAGTTCGGCCCTCGTTCGAGGGTCCGCATCACCAAGCCTTCTGAAGTGCCTGGTGCCGTAGTGCTGAGCCTGACTACACCAGCCTCGTGGGAGGATTTTCAGGGGTTCCTGAAGGCGGTTGAGGCTTTGCAGGGTGATGGTTTCGTTGTTCGCTCGGTCGAGTCGAGTTACAAGCTCTTCCGCGTATGGTTGAGGAGGGATGGGGAATGAGTGAATCTGTTGAGTTCTGGAGTTGGGTTGCTTCAGAGAAGGCGAAGCTGGACAGGGTGCTTGAGCAGGCCGAGGAACCGCCGACCCTGCTCGACTGGCTCGAGCAGGAAATTAGAGAGGCCGAGGAAGAAGCCTTCAGGGCCAAGCTCCGCAGGGAGGATCCGACATGGTGGGAGGGCTACGCTTCGGCCCTCAGGGACGTCCTCAGGGCAATCCAGAGGTGGGAGGTGAGGGCATGAGTAAGGAGATTGCTTTTGCTTACGGAATTTTCAGGATCCCCTTACACGGGCAAGAAGAGTTGCTAAAGTTCAGGGAGAAGTGGAGAGAGTTCCTTGACTCGTTTGAGGTGACAAGAGAACCGGACGAGTCAACAATGATTCACACGGCGGTCGTCAAGAGCATGTGGGACGGAAAGGACGTCAAGCTCATTGACGCGGTTCTGGATGTTATCTACGAGCTGGAGGTCGCAGTCGAAGCAGAATCACAGTTCGTAGAAGCCATTCTGGAGGACGACGATTGGTAAGGAGGTGAGGGCATGACTTGGGAGTCTAAAAAGTACACGCTCGTTCTCCAAGAGGACGGGAAGGAAATACTGAGGATGGAGTTCAAGGGGAGAGTCATTGGCAATGGTTCAACGTCTCTTGATGAGGAAAGTGTGAAAGCGAAGGTCCTTCACAAGTACCCGCTTGGTGTTGTTTCTCTGATCAGGTGGGCAGTTGAAGTCGCGGAGGACTACCCTGATGACGTGATTGAGGAGGTGAGAGCATGAGGAGATGGTTTGCATACATTGAGGAGAGCTACGATCCGGAGTATCCAGTCGGGCATGTGTTAGTATATCCAAAACCGACAAGTTACGCCCTCAAGGGTGAACGGAAGCTTATGGAGATCATGAAGATATCAACGGGAGAAGTAAAGACTGTCGCTCTTGTTGTTGGTCTTGGTTATGCCGACTTCAAAGACGAGGCCGACTACAAAGAACGCCTACCCAAGGTCATCGAGAAAAAGCTTCGTGAAGTTGGCATATCCCTCTCTTCTCCAGAGCGCAGGGAGGGTCGCTCATGAGCGAGTACCTCATCATCATCGAGGGCGAGCAGTTCCTGGTCGAGGTCCCACACATCTTGGCCGCTTGGGAGGTGGCTTTTGCTCAAGCGGCTTTGATGAGGCACGAGGGCAGGTTGAGGGCTGAGGAGGTGGAAGTCAGCGTCTTCAGTTTGAAGGAGGTGAAGAGGGAGGGAATCCCAATGCTCTTCCCCAAGCGCTTGGACAGGCTGGAGGTTCTCAAGCGTGTGGAGGAGGTTCGGGCTGACTTTAGGAAGATTCGCGGTGGCCAAGCCACGCTAGAAAGGTTTGTAGGGGTGAGGGCGTGATGGTGGCCGCTCGGGCGGAGATGATTCGCCAGGCCTCTCGTTACGGTCCTTCGGTCTACAAGCCCTTCTTTGACTACATGGAGCGGGAGATTAGGAGTGCGGAGAACAAGTACATCTTCAGCTCCCTCATCGAGACTGCCCTGCCGGGGACCTTCTCAATTTACGACATTGATTCAATCCTCTTCAGGAAGCACTCTGATGTTCCTTTAGCGGCTTTTGAGCTGAAGTTCATCAGCTGGCGCGTGGCTAAGGAGTCATGGGCGAAGGGTGAGCTCCTCGTGAACGGCTGGCAGTTCCAGCGGCTCAGGGCGCTTTCGGAAGTCCTCGCTCTCCCGCTCTATTACTTCATTCAAGTCGGCCAGGAGCGGTTCGTGATGTTCAATGTGGCTCATGTCGAGCCAGCTTTTGAGTACAGGCGCGGCGGTTCGGCGCGGGATTATTACGCCGTCATTAACCTTGAGGATGTCATTGTGAGCAGGAGCTTTGAGGAGTTCGCAGATGACATCGGCCTGCTCCTTGGAGTGAGGCCAAAGGCCGCTCAGGTGGTTCCTGCTTACGCTGTCGGGGGGCGCGGGTGATGGCGATGAATTATGAAGAATTGAGGGACAAGCTTCTGAAGGTGAAGCATGCGACAGGGGTGAGTGTGTACTATAGCAAGAAATACGGGGAGTACACTGTCAAGCTACACCGAAACAGGCGCTGGACAATTGAAGCACGTGGAAAGACTCTCGATGAGTGTTATACGACGATACTGATGAAGCTACAGAAGGAGCGTGGTGCCGGTGAGTACTAGTTCATATATTTCAATATATCATTCAGATGTGAGCTTGAAGGAGCACAAAGAACGGGTGAAGAAAGCAGTAGAGGCATTCAAAGAGTTGTATTCAGAAAATTCTATTAGAGTACGTGTAGCAGAAGCTCTTGCGGGAGGACTTGCAAATAATCAGTTCTTCACGTTCGTGAATCATGACTACGATGTTATTGAAGATGAATTTGAGGCGGCGTTCGACTTCGCAAAGTTTCTCGCATACACTTTTGACGATTGGGCATTAGTGACTTTCTCGTCAGAAGTCCCGGGGCACGAGGGGAAGTGGGTGATGTCAAAAGAGCTTGGCATTGTTCGCGTAGAGGAGGATGAAAAATTCGCAAAAGAAATGGAGTATCTCTTCACGAAAGCTGAGTTCTTGAAAGCAAAGAGAAAGTTGGCAAAACTTGAGAAGGAGCGTGGTGGCGGTGAATAGGTTTGAGGATTGTGTGATAATTGATAAGGAAGAGGAGTTATCTGAGTTGGGAGCTACTGTTAGAGCCATTATTCAGACGAAGGACGGACAACTATTCTATGTCGTGAATTCCAACAGCTTCGATGACCTTGATGGTATTTCCAGCGACCTGTCTGTCTATGAGGTTGAGGAGTTTGACGAGAAAACCGGAGAGATACAGCTAGGGGAAGAGATAGACATACGGAAAAAAGAACGTAGGTATCTGGAGAGGAAGATAGTTATAGGAGCGTGGCGACGGTGAAGGGATTTAGGATGGCGGTTCTGCTCGCAGGGCTAGTATTTGGCTTCTCAACAGTTGGAGCGATGGGACTCGTTCTCATTCAGTCCAACAATCTGCTCTCAGTGATTGTTGGATTTACCTTTTTGTTCATTTACGTAGGATTTGCGGTATGGTATCATGAATTTATCTTTAGGATGGGGGAGCGTGGTGGCGGTGAATCTTGAGCAATACAAGAAGTTCCTCGCGGAGAAGGGTAACATTGAGGAGCGCAATGCAATAGGAGTCGTGGATGTCATAGTTGGGCACCATACTTATGGTAACAACCTCCGCCTAACTGAACTCTACCCGCACGTGTGGCTCAACGGAGAGGAAGAGAAGCTTGAATTTGACCTTTTGATAGAGCTGGAGGGTAAAAGCAGTTTCAACGGGCACGTGATAAAGACTAAGCGGACGATAGGCGTTGAATTCAAGGAGGATAACGTCAAGAAGGTTCTCGCTCAGGCGATAGCGAGAAGGCCTTACGTTGATTACCTCTATATTGCAACTCGCTCTTGGGTGCACATGGACTTTGATGATCTCTTCGTCATGGGCTATTATGGCATAGGGTGGGTCATTTGGGACGAGGACTTTGCGAAGATGATCGTGGAGTCTCGCTGGAGGCAACCGAGTGAGTCTCTTCGCTACATGGTGGAGAGGGCTGTCAGGATACACCTTGAGAGGGTTCTCGCTAAGTTTAAGCATTCGGGCTCGAAGGAAAAGAGCATTTTGGAATTTGTGGGGTGGGCGTATGATGACCGTTAACTTTCATACGAATGTTAACAGGGATAATAACACCTCCTGTATAGTATCATTCTTTTTCCAGAACCTTTCCAGCATGACCAACTCCAATTCCCACCAAACCACGAATAATAACAGGAACTGTTACTATACCCCACCACTTCGCGAACAGACTTCAGAAAATAATATTTTGAGAAAGTTAGCCAACTAAAAGGAGGTGTTAGTATGCCAAGGAGAAGGAAACTTCCCGACTATGTCTCTCTTAAAATACCCACTTATGAGCCAGCGGACAACCCACTCGAGCTGATCTTTGACGGCAGGAGCCTGGAAATAGCGTATAAGGTCCTCGAGCACATCAAAGAGCACGGCCGACTTTACCCTGATGACTACAAGGAAATGTTCAAGGACAAAAGCGACCAGGTGCTTTACTTCCGCGTTATTAAGAAGATGCTGGCCCTTAAAATGCTCCGTATCAGCTCGGATAAGTCATACATTCTCAGCGACGGCTTTTCTAACCGCATGGAGACCATAGCCAAACTCTGGAAATTCCAGATTGGAGACCTGAAAGACCTCTGGTGATAGCAATGACCACAACATCTATATCCTTGGGGCGCGGAAGTTTTTCAGATGGCCACATGTGGCCATGTGTGGCCACACAAAACGAACCTTGGAGAGTGCTTTATATGCCCCAAAGAAGGCCGAGCAGGCGTAGAATTCCAGTGCATATTACTTTGGATCCAGAGGTCCTCAAACTCTTGGACAGCGCGACTTATAACAGGTCTCGTTTCATCGAAGACGCCATTTTAGAGAGGCTCTCAACGATAGAAGGGCGTGGGGTTGAAAGAAGCGCGTTTATGGTGCCCCGGCCGGGATTTGAACCCGGGGCGCGGGCTCGAAAGGCCCGCATGTTTGACCGGGCTACACCACCGGGGCTCGATATTAGGGAAGGAGGAGGCTTTAAAAATCTTTCGTCTCTCTGAGCAAACTTTTTAACTCCTCTCCCAAGGCACAACCGATGGCCATGAAAACCCTAGCCGACGTATTCAGGGAGGCACTCAGGGAAAAGGGCATAGACAGCATTGGGACACTCTCGAAGAGGTTCCGGAAGTCAAAGAACAAGCTCCAGGACATGGCGATAGAGATAGTTCATGGAAAGGGCGCGGTTTTTCGAATCCCAGAAAAGACCGCAGTTGCTTGGGATTTGAACGGAAACAGGGTCGAAGGTTCACACTACGCCTACGCCCCCCTCTGCATGAAAGACAAGTTCGAGATGGTTCTTTCACCCGAGGAACTTCGCTCAAAACTCCCGGACTGGCCGTACTTCATAATTGACCTCCAGCTCTGGGATAGACACACTCAAAAGGAGAAGGGCAAGGTATGCCTCCAGATTAACCAGTGCTACGGCCTACTAAGGGACTACTTCACGGGAAGTGAACTTACAGTGACGTGGGCCAACGAGGAGTTCAAAAAGATGTTCCACGGCCCCCTTGACAGGATAACATCTTATGGGGGCTCGACGGCGGAGTTTTTAATGGAAAAGGGAATAGACGAAGTTGTTCTCCTTGACCCCTGGGCAGATGAGGTTTTAAGCGAGAGGGACTTCGACGTTAGGGCGTTCGTAATAGGCGGGATAGTAGATACTGGAGGAGAGAAAAAGCTGACCCCCAAGATTGGAGAAGAGCTGGAGAAGGCAGGGATAAAGGTTCGCCGGAGGAAGATAGTCCTCAGGGGCGACGTCACGGGAGTCCCGGACAGGATAAACAGGATTCTTGGAATAATCCTGAAAATGATGGTAGAGGGCAAGCCGATGGACCTGGCCGTCTACGAGATGCAGGAGCCTTTACACGCGCGCTGGCGCCTGAGGAAGGAACTGCCGAAAAGGGCCATCCGCTATAGGGTTGATGGAAAGGACTTCCGGGTCGTTGAGAAGGAGCTCTTCGACGAATACTCCCAGTGGCTCAAAATCCGCTGGGAGGACTTCGTGAAGGTGCTTAGAGAGCTCGACCTCATAGCCTTGGAAAGAAGAAGGATACATCACCTGAACAAGATATCGAACGCGAGAATAATCAAGGGGAAGCTTTACAGGGTGATTCTTCTCAAGAAGGCCTCGATGCTCTGCTACAACTGTTGAAGGTTGAACCATAGGGCATTTAAACACTCTCCCTTAGTGTTAAGTGGGGATTGCCATGGGAGTCAGCGCTTTGATAATCTTTAGGAACTACAACATAGGCACCCAGCAGGTCATGGGAGGTTCGCCCTGCGAGGTCATACCGAGGATTTACTCCAAGTTTAGAAGGGCCCACTGCCCGGAGCAGGCCATACTGAACATAATCAGGGAAAACGGAAACGTCGTATTCGGCGAGGGCGACAACAAGATGTTCACGGGCTATGATTTTGTTTATAAGGTCTGGTACACAGGGAAGACCCTCTTTATAGAGGACGAGGACGTTCTCGAAGACGACATGATTCAGGAGGTTCTCGACGAGCTGAAAAAGGAGTTCGGGGACGTTGAGGTGGAGGTCGTCAAGGAAAAGGACGCGACGCTTTTTGAGATACAACTTAAATGAAGCACCAGTTTTAAATCCTTTTCTTTAAGTATTTGTCCATAACCTTCATGGCCTCTTTGTCTTCCCATTTGCCCCCGTAGAGCCGGTTTTCAGCTATATACCCCGCCAGCTTTATGGCCAGGGTCTGGTTCTCCTGATAGAGCTCGTACATTTTGAAGTTCAGCGTGGCTTCCCTTTTCGACAGCTCAAGGAGTTTTCTCCTCAGCTCCTCCACCATTTTCCTTCCCCCTCAGAAGCTCGTTTTCCTTCCTGAGTTCCTCAAGGGCTCTTCTCAGAATCTCATTGTCCCGTTTCATCTCCTCGTACTTAGCATTCATCAGCTCGAGAAGGGCCTCAAGTTCCTCAATCCTCTTCCTGAGTTCGTCCTCCTCCAAGGTCTCACCCTGAGGGGGTTGGTTAAAATCAATAAAAAGGTTGGTGGGTCAGAAGAAGAGAACAACAGCGTCCCCAACGACCGCGGTCTCAACCTCCTCTCCCTCGCTGAACACCGCCTTCCTTATGACAACGTCGTTCTTCGTAAGCTCCACCCTTTCTCCCTCAACCTCGAACTCGACCTTCCCCGTCTCTTTGATGGCCCTGGCAACTTCCTCCGCGTTCTCCTTGAGATAGGCGGTAATCTTCGGCACGAGCTTTCCATAGCGCGGGCCAACCGTTCTGAAGTTCGGCTTTATCTCGATGATGCGCTCTTCGAGTTCCGGCTCTCCTTTGA
>Ga0256831_1000141_pt1 | contig 37700 bp, 32 predicted proteins | sample 132544metaG_FD_189087 | JGI IMG/M metagenome (GOLD analysis project Ga0256831, IMG submission 189087) | Hydrothermal vent microbial communities from Lau Basin, Pacific Ocean - 132-544 | ecosystem: Environmental > Aquatic > Marine > Hydrothermal vents | place: Pacific Ocean: Lau Basin | collected...
CAAACATACATTTAAAATAATTATAGCTGAAAGAAACCTATGAAAACGAAAAAAACTTTTTATATACATTGGATTATTATATTATTTATTGGCATTTCGTTTAACTCCTTAAAAGCACAATCTAACACCCAAGTTTGTGCCTTTTTAGAAACCGAACAACCACAACCAATTACCTGTATCAACACTTGCGACACCCTTCGCGCTTACGTGATGCCCGGTTTGGAAGTTGACCCCACCGTTACCGGTTATACCATTACCAATAATACCTCTTGTCCTCTACCACCGGTAACCTCCGGAACACCGACATATATTCAAACTGATGACAAATGGTCAGATTTGATTACACTGCCGTTTACTTTCTATTTTTTTGGTCAACCGCAAAACCAGTTAATAATCGGTGACAATGGCGTGGTATCTTTTGACACCAACCGAACCTCACCACAAACACAACAACCGGGTGGCAGTTGTAATTGGAGTTTTACAGAATCTGCGCCCAGTACTAACTTATTCAGGAATACCATTTTTGGCGCTTATCACGATTTATTACTCGATCCTAACCAAGGTGGTAGCGGTACCATTTCTTACTATGTATCGGGCACGGCACCCCAAAGAATATTTGTTATAAATTATGAAAATTGCGCTCAATATTCTTGTACTTCTCTTAAAACCACGCAACGTATCTTACTTTACGAGACAACCAATGTGATCGACGTTCAAATTGTTAACAAACCCGTATGTAGCGGTTGGAATGGAGGGCGAGCTTTAATTGCTATCCAAGATGAAACCGGCACACAAGCCTATGTTCCACCCAACAGAAACACCGGTGCATGGTCGGCTTCAGATGAGCTTTGGCGTTTTGTCCCCGATGGTGCTACTACCAGACCATACACCTTAACTTGGTATGACGATGCCAACAATGTATTAGGTACCGGTGACCAATTAGTGGTTTGTCCTACTTCTAACAGCTCTTATAGAGTTGATTTGGAATTTGATGTGAATACCCAACATTATGTTATTTCAGAAACCGTCAACGTCCCTGTCGATTATACCCATGACGATGTTGACTTGGGACCTGACCAACAAATATGTTTAGGCGATACCTTAACTTTAGATGCCACCACCACCAATGCAACCGCTTACCAATGGTATTTGAATGGTTCGGCCATACCGGGCGCTACACAAGCAACATATGACGTGACTTCACCCGGTAATTATAGTGTGGATGTAAGCATAGGCACCTGTTCTACTTCGGACAGTATAAATGTCTCTTTTTATGACTATCCGATTATTGAATTAGGTCCGGATATCGTAGATTGTGAAGGAAATGTCGTGACACTTGATGCAACACCATCAAATGCAACCGGTAACGAAACCTACCAATGGGAAAAGGACAACCAAACCATACCGGGAGCTACTTCAGCCACTTTAGATGTAACCGAAAGCGGTGATTATAAGGCCATTGTCACCAATAATGTTTGTACTAACACCGATAGTATCAATGTTTATTTTGAGCCACATCCTAATTTGGATTTGGGGCCTGATCAAATTTATTGTTCCTATGAAACCGCCATTGTAACGTCAAATATCACCAATGCTGATACTTATACGTGGGAAGTCAATGGAAATATAGTTAATACAACAGATAATGAAATTCAGTTTTCCGGTCCGGGCGATTATGAGGTGCAACTAAGCATTGACAAAGGCCCTTGTACGGTTACAGACAGTGTTCATGTCAAAATATTAGACCCTATCAGAATTCAGGCAACACCTATAATTTATGGTAAATTAGAAGTTAATGCTTCCGGTGGATTGCCGCCTTACAAATATGCACTTAATGATGAATCCTATCAAACAGACAACCATTTTTCCGGCTTAGCCGATGGTGATTATGTGGTTAACGTGAAAGATGCCCATGCATGTGTCGCTGACACATTAGTGCATGTAACCAATTTGATTATCCCTCGTTTTATGACCCCAAATCATGACCAATACAATGATTCGTGGCGAATTATAAATGCCGAAAATACACCTGAAGCTATTTTGCGCATTTATGACAGAATGGGAAGACTTCTGTATGTTATGCACACATCGCCACAGGAAGCTTGGGATGGTACCTATAAGGGGCGCCCTGTTCCTACTGATGATTATTGGTACGAATTAATACTGCCGGATGGAAAAATTTACCGTGGCCATTTCTCGGTTATTCGATAAGTAAAAATTGGGAATTAGTAAAATTTGATGAGAATTACAAATCCCGTTTTTGGATGATTTTATAGGACAAGAATAAAAAAATACTTATCCAAACCCCAACAATAACAAAATTAACGAAAGGTATCCCATTAAATTTAGTCATATTTTCACCCAATTGATTACCGATGTTCTTAGCTGCACTTAACCGGGTAATCGGTTCCGGTAATAATTGGCGCATAGCTGCATAGGGAAAAAAAGCAATAATTTTATTTGCCAGATTTTTACCGAAAAATTGCCAACGCATCAAAGCATAAGCAATGCTTTCTGCAATCATCCAAACAAAAAAGAAACCTATGGCCAATGCCGACCGCTTTAATAAAAAACCTAAAAACATGATAAAACTGAAAATACCCAATAGTTTTAGAAAAAAAGCCAATAAAAAATAGAAATCACGGAAAATAATGCCCGTACTGGTATAATCTGAATAAATAAAACCCAAAATCAGGCTGAGAACAAATACAAAAGAAGTGGCTGCTAAAGCCAAAACAACCATGAAATAAAATTTAGAAAGGATAAATTCTTTTTTAGTTAAACCATCTATCAAATTTTGCTTTAAAGTACGGTAAGTAAATTCATTGGTCACGGTTGAAACAACCAAAATGGCCAAAAAGAAAGTTAAAAAATCAGCTATCCAAGTATTAAAATGCCAGATATAAGGAAAATTAAAAATGCCTTGCTCAGCCAAATTAATTTTAATCGGCCCAACTTTAACTTGAATGGCAGCCATAAATGCAATAGCACTTAGCAATAAAAAATAAATAAAAAATAACACACGGCTTAGTTTGTGGTTTTTAATCTTATATAATTCTATGGTCAAAAGCCTATTGAAATTTTTCATAAAAAAAATTGGTTTTAATGCTTTATAAGTTTAAGAAATTCAGTTTCTAATCGCGGTTGTTTTTTGATCAAACTTTCGGCAAAAATTTGTTTAGAGGCCAAAAATCTATTTAAATCTGCCCCGGTATAGTGTTCATCAACGGGAAAAACTTTCAACACAGCCCCGCTTTGCTCAAGCCTTTTAATCTGATTATTTTCTTTAAGAATATTTATGATTTTTTCAGGCTTATCCACCTTTATTTCAAACCAATATTGTTGCTGTTGTAAGCCTTTAACTGACCCCTCAAAAATCTTACGTCCTTTTTGTAAGATAATGACTTGATCACAAACTTTTTCCACTTCATCTAATAAATGTGAAGCTAAAATAATAGTCGTACCGGCAGTTGAAATATTATTAATAATTTGGCGTATTTCATGTATTCCTTGCGGGTCCAATCCATTAGTGGGTTCATCTAAAATAAGCAAAGCCGGATTGTTTAATAAGGCAGATGCAATAGCCAAACGTTGTTTCATGCCCAAAGAATAAGTTTTAAACTTATCGTTTTTACGTTCTAAAAGTCCAACCAAAGCCAGTTTATCATCAATAACATCCGGATTTATTTCCTTAATTTTACATACTAAAGACAAGTTTTGATAAGCCGTCATATAAGGATAAAAGTTAGGCCGTTCAATAATAGCACCTATTTTTTTAAGCGCTTGTGGTGTTTGCAATTGACCGTCAAACCAACTAAAAGAACCGCCTGATTTATTAACCACATTTAAAATCATACCCAAAGTAGTAGATTTTCCACTGCCATTAGGTCCCAGTAAGCCATAAACATGTCCTTTTTTGATGGTAAAACTAAGTTGGTCAACCGCAACAAGATTCCCAAATTGTTTGGTCAAATTATGAACTTTTAATATATCTTCCATAGAAAAACCTTTTGAAAAAGACGATTATGAACCTAAAATGTTACATGATTGATCAACCTTTAAGCCGTAAGGTTTTTTTCAGTAAGTTTTAACAGGGCCACATAAGTAGCAAAGCCGCCCATAAATATAACCGTAAGGATGACCCATAAAACATTGGTCCATCTAAATTCTACCGGATAAGGCATATTTGTTTGCGGAATATACAAATAGGGCCACATTTTTTGTATCATAATCAAAATTAAGCCGAAGATAATGCCGGCCAATCCACTCATAAAAGTCATACTAAAACCCTGAATCATGAAAATCTTTTTTATTTCGGCAGGTGATAATCCTAAAACACGCAGGGTTTTCATATTGGATGATTTGTCAATAATAATCATCATAATGGTTCCGATAATATTAAACAAAGCCAAAAGTAAGATTAAAGCGAAGATAAAATAAACCATCAAATTTTCGGTATTAAGCATACGGTATAACAACCGGTTTAGTTGCTTACGGTTCCTTATACGCAATTGCTTCCCAAATTTTTGTGACAAACGTTTTTGCAGAGGGGTTATTTGTTCAGGTTGCGTCACCGAAATGGAAACAGAAGATACGCGATTTGAAGGCAAGTTTAGTAAATCTTGGGCAGCAGACAAAGAGGTATAAAGATAAACTTGATCATGATCCGGGGTGGTTTGATATATGCCAACCGGTAAAAAATATTTGACCTGAAAAGCTTGGCGGGGATCCGTTATCAGGCCGCTCCCGGGCTTGGGAACCAAAAGTTGAAAAACCTCGTAATTATTGCCCGATAACATGTAAGACAAATCATTGGCCATAGAAACACCAACAAGCAACTCATTGGTAGCTGGCGCTGGCATTCTGCCAGCAATTATAGTCGAATCAAGCGGAACAACCTTTGTAAAATTACTGTCAACCCCTTGTAATTTGGCTATTTTTTGTTTTTTCTCAAATAAAACGAAAACCTTTTCTTCAACACTTTTCGTATAAGCTTTGGCAGCCGGGTCATTATTTAAAAAAGATTTTAATTCCTTAGTAAACTTAAAATATTTTCCTTTGGTGGAGGTTATTTTAATATCCGGATCAGTCATCTTAATTAAATTTAGATTAAAAGTCCGTATACCGGAAAAACCCGACAAGACAATAATAAAGGCCGCAGAAACAATCAACACCCCAAAAGAGGCAATTTTAACAATAATATTAATAGCATTATTGCCGCTTTTTGAAAAGAGATATCTTTTTGAAATGAAGCGGATATAATTCAAAATAAGGGAATTTAATCAATCGGATTTTCTCCTTTTTCCAATTCTTCATCAATTTTTTCGATATAATCTAACGAATCATCGCGATAAAATACCAAATCGGGCATTTTGCGCAATTGATGTTTTACCCGTTGTGCAACGGCATGCTTAATTTGCTTTGCATTTGCCGTCAAAGCTTTAAGTATGTCGTCTGCCTTGGACGAAGGGAAGACACTGACATAAACTTTAGCCAAATTTAAATCAGGGGTGACCTTTACTTTAGAAACGGTTATAATAAGATTTTTAATGCCGGCCTTACGCACTTCCCCTTGAAGAATTTCGGCTAAATCCATTTGAATAATTTTGGCAATTCGTTTTTGTCTGGTTGTTTCCATTTTTTTATAAAAAGGTTTTTTATTTAAAAAAGTTTTTAATAATATCATTTCCATTGACCAATACAACAAGTGCCAATAGTAAGATAAATCCGGCCACTTGGGCATACTCTAAAACTTTTTCATTGGGTTTACGGCCGGTTATCATTTCGTAGATGGTAAACATGGCATGCCCGCCATCCAAAGCCGGAATAGGCAATACATTTAAGACGGCCAACATAATGGAAAGAAAGGCAGTAATGGTCCAAAAGCGTCCCCAGTCCCAAGTGTCAGGGAAAATTTTAGCAATAGAAATAAAACCACCGACTCCTTTATAAGCACCGGTTTTTGGATTAAAAATCATTTTTAATTGATCGATATAACTTAAAAATGTTTCTTTGGTTCGTTTTAAACCTGCCGGTATGGCACTTAGTAAACTGTATTTTTTATTTACAATTTTTAAATACCCGCGTTTTTGCCATTCTTTGAAATCACCATTGAGTTGAACACCTAATTTTCCGGTCTCATCTACTTTTAATTCAACCTCAACCGGCTTACCCTGACGCAAAACTGTAGCCTTAATGACCTGTCCTTTGTTTTGTGCCAAAAGAGGTTTAATTTGGTCTAAATATTCGGCGGGCTGACCGTTAATGGCAATAATCTGATCGCCTTTTTTTAACTGATCTTCATTCACTTTACCGGCAACTTTCTCCACAATAAACGGGAAACGAATGGAAGTTAAGGCTTTTGGTCCTTTACTTTTGTTTTCTACTAATTTTTCTATGAAGTTAACCGGAAAATTAATTGTTTTAGTTTCACCGTTTCTTTGAACCGCTACTTGTTTTGCCGCAACTAATTTAGCATCAACAGTGTTGGCATATTTAACCGGTTCGTTATTAATTTTAATAATTTTATCTCCGGTTTTCAATCCGGCATCCTTTAAAGCCGGATTCACTATTTGCAAGCCACCTTTTAATGAATCCATCGGAACTAATTGCTCGCCATAAGCATAAGCCAAACTAATATAAATAACGATAGCCAAAATAATATTGACGGTAACCCCGCCTAACATAATAATGAGTCGTTGCCAAGCTGGTTTACTTCTGAATTCCCATGGCTGTGGTTCGCTATTTAAAAAGTCTTTATCCATACTTTCGTCTATCATACCAGCAATTTTGACATAGCCACCCAATGGTAACCAGCCAATTCCATATTCCGTTTCACCAATTTTCTTCTTAAATAATGAAAATCCGGGATTGAAAAATAAATAAAATTTATCGACTTTGGTTCCAAAGAATTTGGCCGCCAAAAAATGGCCCAACTCGTGTAAAACGACTAAAATACTCAGACTTAAAAATAATTGAAATATAATAATTAATGTAGAATTCATTCTGTTTAAATAATTTAATAAAGGCAAAAATAAGCTATTTTGAATGAAAGATAAAATATTTATTGACAAAGAAATGTTAATTCTGTATTTTTACCTGCTCTTTACAATCTAAATTTTTGTTTAATCAAACCAAAAGTATTTTTAGTTGAATGAAAATCCTATTTTAATCAATAAGGAACTAAAGTATGCCTGAAAAAGCTTTTTTTTGTAAAAGCATAAATATTACCATTAATGTCAAACCAATTTGTGCTGATTTTTTCATGAAAATTTCTTTAATTGCTTTTGTTTTGTTTATAGCTCTGAGCAGCCATGCCCAGGGCTATAAACATTTTACAATTGAACAAGGACTGCCAAGCAATCGAACTTATAAAATTATCCAAGATTATGACGGATATATCTGGATTGCGACAGATAAAGGTTTGGCTAAATTTGATGGTTCTTACTTCAAAAATTTCACCACTGCCGATGGTTTACCCAGTAATGACATTTGGGAAATTATCCTTACAAAAGATAATAAACTTTGGTTTTTTACCCGCTCAAACAGGTTAGGCTACATTCAAAACGACTCTATTTATAATTTTTATGCCGAAGATAAGAACTTTTTGTACCCAACCACGATCAATACCGATTTGCAAAAAATTGTATTTAGAAGTTATAACAACAATTACAAATTAGCCAACGGTCAATGGCATGCCATTAGAAGTATTCCAAGACAAAAAAACAAGGTGCCCTTAAAACTCATTCATGACAGCATTCATTATATGCAAAGTAATGCCAAAGGAAAAAAAACTGAAATAGCACTTTATAACCGGCATAATCAAATTATTAAAAAATATATTATTCCAAAACGCGATTTATACATTAATGGTCAAATTAATGACAGTTTGTTGGTGGTGAGATTAAATCAAGGTTTTACGTTTATTAACCTCAAAAACTTAACAAAACATAATTTAATCAAAGAAAAATTATTAAAACCAAATGTCTTTACACGGTTGATGGCTACAGACCAAAGTGTACAGATTTCCAGTGAAAATTTTTGGGCTGAACTTGACAAACATTATAAATTAAAGAATATTCATCTTTTTCCGCAAAATTTTTTGCTCTCTACACTTTATAAAGACAAACAAGGCAACTTTTGGGGAACAACTTATGCCAAAGGCATCTATTTTTTTCCAAAAAACAGTTTGAGCAGCCATGCCTACCTTGCAAACCAGCCGGTTCAATTTATTAAAAAAATGCAGGGAAAATTATTTGCCGGCGTATTAAATAAAGGGATCTTTAAATACAATCCTGAAAAAAATAAATTTGAATTATTTTACAAATTGAACGATTATATTTTTGATTTTTTATACCTCGATGATCAAAACTTCGGCATCTTAGCCAATACTTCCACTTTAATTAAGAAAAAAGGCAAAACAGGCATCTATTACCGTATTGGCAAAGGCGTTTTGCCTATTGGGCACAAATTTGCCGTTCGCGAACGTAATGCCATTAGCATATTTGACAATAAATTTAAATTAGTCAAGACTTATCCATTAGAAGGTGCTAATTGTTTTACCGACTTTAAAGGAAAAATAATAGCCGGCACACCGGTCGGCATTTTTGAGATGGCTCATCATAAATTCAATCAAATAAATCCACCGGATAAAGAAAGTTTTCCGGTTTTGTCGCTCAAAAAATTCAAGGAGCATTTAATTATCGGAACAGACGGGTTGGGCGCCTATCTTTGGGATGGACATGGCAATTTTAGGCTTTTACCCGAAACCAAAAATTTGATTATCAATCATATTCAAACCAATGGCAATGAAGTTTGGTTAGCCAGCCAAAAAGGCGTATTAAATTTTGATTATCACAATGGCCAATTGATTTATAAAAAAACCTTGCGTAAAACTGACGGCTTGGTTTCCGACCATGTTAATCACCTTGCTATATTAGGAAATAAGTTATTTTCTTCTAATTTTAGCGGTATTGTATCTGTAGATAAAAATCAAATCACTGACTTGCCCATTCAAAAAATATATTTTAAAGCTATAAAATATAATAACAAAAAATTAGACAGCACAAACAACCATGTACTTTACACCAAAAACAATAATATTTCATTTGATTTTGGCCTAATTGACTATTATGGACAAGAACACAACCGGTATTTTTATCAACTTTTGCCCTTGCAAAATCAATGGCAAGCCATTCATGCCAAAAATGTCAATTTCAATAGTTTGGGACCCGGCAGATATACCTTTAAAATTAAAGTCATCAATTCATACGGCCAGGTACAAACAGCTTCATTCGGTTTTGAAATTTTACCTTTATGGTGGCAAAAAGATTGGGCTAAATTTTTAATGATTTTCATCTTTCTGACCTTCATTTTTTCCATTGGTTATTGGACCCGCCGTAAAGAACTAAATAAACAAAGAGAAAAATTAGTAGCCCAAAAACAAATGGCCGAATTTGAATTGCATGCTCTACGCAGTCAAATGAATCCACATTTTGTTTTCAATTCGTTAAACGCCATACAATATTATATCAATGATGAAAATTACGATAAATCAGAAACGTATTTGGTAAAATTTTCACGCTTAATACGGATGATTTTTGAATTTTCGCGTAAAAAAGCCATTCGTTTAGATCAAGAAATAGATTTGCTAAAGTCATATTTAAATTTAGAAAAAATGCGTTTTGGCGATAATTTTACCTATTGTGTAAAAATTGATCCAAGATTAAAAGTCAACCAAGTCGAAATACCCACTTTATTACTTCAACCAATTGTTGAAAACGCTGTGAATCATGGCATTTTTCATAAAAAAGGTAAAGGGACTATATGCCTTGATTTCAAATATATCGATCCTAAAACTTTTGAAGTCACCATACAAGATGATGGTGTTGGTCTGGAAAAATCTAAAGAAATAAACCGTACATCACTCAAAAAACATCAATCCAGATCCACCCAAATCTTAAAAGAGCGGATTAAACTTTTAAATTTATCTGAAAAATGGTATATTGTTTATACCATTACTGATACAACCAATGACCCTTCCACGCCTTATAATACCATTGTTAAACTTAAAATAACCAAACTATGATAAATTGCATTTTGTTAGATGATGAGGCTAAAGCCCTTAAAATGTTGGAAAAAAAAATAAAAAAAAATCATCCGGACATAAACATTTTAGCAACTTTTCAAGAACCTGAAAAAGCTGTTGAAGCCATTAGACAACTTAAACCAAATTTAGTTTTTTTAGATATAGCCATGCCCAACATGAGTGGCTTTGATGTTTTATCACAATTTGACGAACCTGAATTTGAAGTTATATTTGTGACGGCTTACGATGCATATGCCATTCAAGCCATCAAACATTCGGCCATTGGTTATATTGTCAAACCTATTGATGACGAAGCCTTGAATGAAGCTGTTATTAAAGCCAAAAAAAACATTTCGATGAAAGTGGCACGTGAAAACAACAAAGCTTTATTAGACCTGCTCAACCAAAAAAGCAATACCTTATCCATTCCTACGCAAGAAGGCTATACATTTATAAAAATAGACGATTTGGTACGTTTAGAAGGTGCTGAAGGTTACACAAAAATTATTTGTAAAGACGGACAAGAATTTTTAAGCTCTTATAATTTAGGCAAATTTGTTGACTTACTTGAAAACCGGCATTTTTTCCATGCGCACCGTTCGCATATTATCAATTTAAAATTTGTTACCCGGTATCTTAACGAAGGTTATATTGAACTGATGAATAAACACACCATTCCTTTATCAAAAAACAAACGCAAAGATTTTCTGAGTTTAATGAATCAGCAATAATAGTTAAGACTGTAAAATGTTTAATATTTTATCACTTATTTTTTCCGGCGTAATAGTATCCCATACCGCTTCAAAACCCGGGAAAACTTTATTTCCATAAACCGAAGTCGGCAACTGCGGAAATTTATCCCGATCGGGTATCAATTGATAATCAGCCGGTTGTTGAAAAGGCGCAAATCCGGCATATGGATGTGTTGCCCCCCAAATAGTTACTACCGGCACCTGATACAAAGCGGCTAAATGGCCATTACCCGAGTCCATGCTCAACATTAATTTTAAACGGCTGATCAGCTGCAATTCTTCGTCAAAATTAAAAACCCCCACTAAATTTACAATGCGGTTACGGTTTATTTTTTCTAAACCCTCTAAAGCTTTCTTTTCTTTTTCACCGCCACCAAAAAGCAAAATATTCACTTCCGGATGTTTTTCTAAAACTATTTCGAGTACTTTTCTCAGTTTTTCTAACGGATATTGTTTACCTTCATGTGCAGCAAATGGCGCAATACCTATAACCGGCTGTCCGGCAAATGTTTGCAAAAAAAGTTCTACAGGTTTAGACAAAACAGGTTTAGGGACAGGTAAATTTTTATTCAGGTCAACCTTATAACCTAAAGTTCTAAAAACATCGGCGTAACGTTCATGGGTCGATTTAAGTGGTATAAACACTTTATTTTTTTGCTGGGTTAAAGCGCGTTTTTCTTTCCGGCCTTTCCGGATGACTGCAACCTTAAACCCTGAAATTTTAAAAAAAAGATTTAAAATTTTGGTTCTTAACACATCATGCAAATCTGCGATGGCATCCGGCTGCTCTGTCCGTAGTTTCTTAAAGAGACGAAATATACCGGGCAATCCTTTATAGTCCGTTTTTAAATTGATCCCTACAAATTTGGTACGGGGTAAATCTTTAAAAAAAGGGGCATAAAAAGCTCGTGAAACCATCACGATTTCTAAGGACGGATTTTGTTCTAAAACAGCTTTTAATACCGGTACGGTCATGGCTACATCGCCCATGGCCGAAAACCGGAAAACCATTATTTTTTTCATCAAACTTGCGGTTGAATAAATTTTCGCTGAGCGGCTTCGCGGTCAAGCATAAACAAACCGCTGCCTTGACCACCAACTAATTTTAATTGGGCTAAAAGTTCAGAAACACTTGCTTCTTCTTCCACTTGTTCATCTACAAACCATTGCAAAAAATTAACGGTGGCATGATCTTGTTCGGCAATCGCCAAACTGACCAACCGGTTTATAGAATGGGTAATTTCTTGTTCATGATGCAAAACAGCTTCAAACACCTCAATAATATCCTTCCAACTTTGTTGCGGTGCTGCCACAGCATCTAACTTAATGGTTCCGCCTCGTTCTAATACATAATCATACATTTTCATGGCATGAAAAACCTCTTCTTCATATTGTGCCCGCATCCAATTGGCAAAACCGACCAAACTGATCTCATTTAAATAAGCGGACATAGACAAATATAAATAAGCCGATGCAAATTCGGCATTAATTTGTTTATTTAAAGCTACTGCTATCTCTTTGGGTAACATAATTAATATTTTTATCACAAAGATACTATATTTCTGTTATAAGCGTCTGATAAAAGGTAGACGCACAAAAAATAAGGGAATTTTTATTTTGTTTTGTCATGAAACCATTGCCAAATGATAGCCGCTTTATGCGGGCCGATTATGGCACTTAATTCTTCTTGTGAAGCTTCTTTTATTCTTTTAACCGATTTGAATGTTTGTAACAATCTCAAAATGGTTTTAGGACCAATACCCGGAATTTGTTCCAATTCGGTTTTTAAGGTATTACCGAGGCGTTTTTTACGATGAAAAGTTATTCCAAAACGATGGGCTTCATCCCGTGCTTTTTGTATCACACGTAAGGTTTCTGACTTTTTATCCAAATAAAGCGGAACCGGATCATTGGGATAATAAATTTCTTCTAAACGTTTGGCAATACCTATGATTGAAATTTTGCCATATAAGCCCAATTTTTTTAAACTCTTAACGGCTGACGACAATTGACCTTTGCCGCCATCAACAATGATTAATTGCGGCAAATCGGCTTTTTCGTCCAGCAATCGCTGATATCGACGGGTAATGATTTCAGCCATAGAAGCAAAATCATCCGGTCCCTCTACGGTTTTAATATTAAAATGCCGGTAATCCTTTTTACTTGGTTTGCCATTTTTAAAAACCACACACGCCGCTACAGGATTTGTCCCTTGTATATTGGAATTATCAAAGCATTCAATATGACGTGGCTCCACCGGAAGGCGCAAATCTTCTTTCATCTGCTTCATTAACCGGTTCACATGTTTATCCGGATCGGTTAATTGCAATTGCTTTAATTTTTCTAACCGGTAATACACGGCATTACGCCTGGAGAGTTCTAACAAACGTTTTTTATCACCTTTTTGCGGCACAGTCTGTTTGAGATCTTTCAGAGTATTTAATTTAAAAGGGACATATATTTCTTTGGTTTGCAAATCAAATCGCTGTCTTATCTCAATAATAGCCAATTCTAACAGCTCTTGATCGGTTTCATCCAAACGTTTTTTTAATTCTAAGGTATGCGAACGTATAATGGCCCCATGTCCAACTTGTAAAAAATTGACATATGCTTGCGAGGCATCTGACACAATAGTGTACACTTCAACGTTGTTTATAGTAGGATTAACCACTGTAGAATGTGCTTGATAATTCTCTAACGAAGCCAATTTTTCTTTAATTTCCTGGGCTTTTTCAAATTCGAGTTTGATAGCATAAGTTTGCATTTGCTGTTTAAAAAAACGAATGGCTTCCTTAAAATTCCCTTTAATAATTTGTCGTATTTGTTTGATATTTTCAAGATAATCGGCTTCCTCTTGCCTGCCAACACAGGGCCCTTTGCATAAACCGATATGATAATCTAAACAAACATCAAATTTGCCGGCTGCTATATTTTCCGGTTTCAAATTTAATTTGCAACTACGAATGGGGTACAGTTGATGGATTAAATCCAATAAAGTACGCGCCGTTTTTACCGATGGATAAGGGCCAAAATATTCCGATCCGTCTTTAATAACAGTCCGCGTAAGAAAAACACGGGGAAAAGCCTCTTTTTTGATACAAATCCATGGATACGTTTTATCATCTTTTAATAAAACATTATAACGTGGTTGATGTTTTTTTATCAAGACATTTTCTAATAATAAAGCATCGGTTTCCGTTTCGACCACAATATGTTTAATATCTGCAATTTTGCTAACCAAAACTTTGGTTTTCCCGGTTTGTTGTTTGGAAAAATAAGAGGAAACACGCTTTTTCAAATTTTTAGCTTTTCCTACATATATAATATGACCTCGTTTATCTAAAAATTGATACACCCCCGGGCTGTTTGGCAAGGTCTTTGTTAAGTCACGTATTGATTGCAATATATTATTGTTTTGTATTTATAAATTTATAAATAAAATAAGTAACTTTGCAAAAATAAAACAATATCAAACAGTATGAATAAATATTTGTTAATTCTCTTGGGCTTAATAACTTCATTTTCAGTAAACGCACAATTTGATGACGATGTACCCAAAGTTGTCCTGTATGACAATGCTAAAGATATGGAAGTATATACACAAATGGTAGCCAAAGATAAATTATACCTTATTTATAATTTGCAAAAAGAACAGGCATCAAAAGAATTGGATTACGCCATGGCTGTTATATCTGAAAACTTGAGTAATATTGATTTGAATGAAACAAACCCACAAATTGTTCAAAAATTAAGAAAAATTAAAGAAGTTTGGATTAAACTAAATGCCAAATTGACCCAGAATTTAACCCCTAAAGAATTTACCAATCTCTTTTTTGAAGTAAATACTTACGAACGGCTAATTTCAGATTTAGTAGCCAAAATGCGAGAAGTTTACAACTTACCCGACGAAAAAATTGGCAAATATGATGACATTCAAAATTTGCGTATAGCCATCCAAAAAATTAATTTGAGTTATTATGCCAACTATTTAGGGCTAAGTAAAAGTTTTATGCACGAATATCAAAAAAACATATCGCATGTCAATCAATTTATAAAAGAAAAAAGCAATCTTTTCTTAAATGACCCTATGGCAGGAAAACTATTTGCCGACGTGATTATAGATTGGAATTTTTTAAGAGCCAACTTATTTAGCAAACAAGCAAAAAACCCCAGAACTGTTTTCAGTTTAGTAACGGCTATCGATTTTAAATTAAAATCCATCAAAGAATTATATATTGAAAGTCTTACAAAAGATTTTTAAAAAACCATACTATGAAAAAACAATATATCTTAATGCTTGTGCTTTTTATGGGATTATACACTCAAAACATAAATGCACAAATATCTGATAACCCGATAGATGTTCTAGTAGAAAAACTCTATCAAAATGAGCTGTTATCCAATCGTTTTCTTAGAAATTTTGCTTTTATTAAAACCAATACATTTAAGAAAAAAACCATGTTGGATATGGATAAGAGTCTAGCTAAATTTGATGACAATCTATCCTATATCATTTTGCACTTGCCATATGATCGTAAAGTAAAAGAAGATTTTTTGAAATTGCAAAACTTTTGGAATATCTACCGTTTAAATGTAACCGATTATGAAAGTGAACGCTATCATTCACTTATACTGAAAACACGTAAACTTGAAATGCTTATCAATAAGTTAAATAAAACCATTTTAGATAAGCATCCGGCTTATTCACGCAATAAAAAGCAGATATATTTGGCTTCATTGGCTGTGGACAATGCAAAAAATATAGATAAATTAGCAGCTGCCTATGTCTTTAAAAACGGCTTAAATTATCCGCAAGTTTATGATGAATTAGAAATCAACACAAGCGATTTAAAGAAGAATTTAAAGAAAATAAGCAAATACGAAGCTTTAAAAGGTAAAGCAGATAGCTTACTATTTGATCTAAAAAGTACTATTGATGCAATAAATGACTTGATAAATAAAAATCAATATAAGCCTAAAATGATGTATGCTTATACTAATGCCTATACAAAAATAACTTTTAAATTACTCGATATTATCCTTAAAACCATCAATTAATTTACATTATGAAAAAAATTATTTTCAGTTATATTTTATTCTTATCATTTTACGGCACCACTTCGGCACAATATGATGAAATGCTGGATGTGAGTGATGCCTTGCAAAGTGCATTAGATGTTCGTACTGCTGCTGTGAAAATAGTTAAAGACTATCTGTACAGAGGTTTAAAAGTAAATTATGTTTCTAAAGAAAATGATGAAAATTTATCAAAAGGCGAATTTAGTTTACTCCGTCTAGAAATATATGCCAAAGATCATCCCGAAATTAAGAATCAAGTAGAAAAAGTGGCTGCAAATTGGAAAAACTTACGGGTTTTAGCTTTGCAAAAACCTAAGAAAGAGAAAATTCAAGGTTTGTTAAAAAAATTAAAAACTTTTTTAAAAGCTTCTAATACCCTTATCAATACCATTGATAAAAGTAACCATATTAAAACCTTGAAATACCAAGAAGCCGCCAATAATATGGAACTTTTGGCTCAGCAACTCGCTTTTTTGTACGGTATGCAGGTAGCAGGTATTAAAGATCCAATTATCAATCATGAAATTACCAATTGTGTTAGCAATTTTCAAAATGATTTGAACAAAACATTTTTCTCAGGCGAAAACACGATCGATATTTCACAAAATTTGAAATCGATACAGGCAGATTGGGAAATGGCCAAAAGAGCTGCTAAAAATACCCAAGCCGGACCTTCCCTAAATACCATTTATGTTTTAATGGACAAAATAAGTAATGCCGCTCGCAAATCGGCTATTTTGTATCAAGAAAAAGTTAAAAACCAACTCAAAAAATAATTCAACGATCCAATTTATAAAAGGAGGCTGTTAATTTAATTAGCAGCCTCTTTCATTTTATTGATTCAATTTTTCATAACCTTTTATAATTTTGTCAACTATTTCGGGATTGGTCAAGGTGGAAGTATCACCAAAATCATCTGAACCCGTAGCAATTTTGCGTAATATACGCCGCATAATTTTACCACTTCTGGTTTTGGGCAGGGCATCGACAAACTGTATTTGATCCGGTTTGGCTATCGGACTAATCAATTTTGACACGCCTTTTATCAATGATTGACGCAATTCATCCTCTAATCCTTCAGGTCGTTCTGGGGCTACAACATAGGCATAAATACCTTGCCCTTTTATGTCATGTGGCATACCTACTACAGCAGATTCGGCTACTAACGGATGTTCATTAAGGGCATTTTCAATTTCAGCGGTACCTAAACGGTGCCCGGAAACATTTATCACATCATCAATACGACCTAAAATGCGATAATATCCATCTTCATCCCGTTTAACACCATCACCGGTAAAATAAAGTCCCGGGAACGTGCTGAAATAAGCCTCTTTAAAACGTTTATGATCTCCCCAAAGAGTCCGTGCCATACCCGGCCACGGAAATTCAATACACAAATTTCCTTCTACATTTTTGCCATACAACTTCTCGCCTTCCTGATTGACAATGACAGGCCGGACGCCAGGTAAAGGCAAGGTGGCATAAGCCGGTTTGGTTGGTACTATACCTGCCAAAGGACTTATCATAATTCCACCGGTTTCGGTTTGCCACCAGGTATCTACAATAGGACAACGACCTTTTCCGACATGGTCATGATACCAATGCCATGCCTCTTCATTGATAGGCTCGCCAACGGTACCCAACACCCGTAAGCTTGGCATCTCATATTTATCAACCCATTCTTCACCTTGGGCCAATAATGCCCGTATGGCCGTAGGTGAGGTATAAAACTCATTAACTTTATATTTTTCAATAATTTGCCAATAACGGTCCGGAGCCGGATAAGTCGGAATACCTTCAAACATCAGACTGATAGCCCCTTCCAATAATGGTCCATAAATAATGTAGGAGTGCCCGGTTATCCAACCTATATCTGCCGCACAAAAATAAACATCATTAGAACGGTATTGAAAAACGTTTTTGAACGTATAAGCCGTATATACCATATATCCGCCGGTTGTATGCAAAACTCCTTTTGGCTTGCCGGTTGAACCGCTGGTATATAAAATAAACAACGGATCTTCGGCATCCATCGTTACAGGCTCAAAACTTACAGGCTTACCGGTCATCATCTCGTGCCACCAAACATCACGGTTTTCTTTCATATTGACGGGTACTCCCGTGCGTTTTACCACAATCATTTTCTCGACAGAAGTGGACATTTCCAAAGCAGCATCGGCTGTTTCTTTAAGTGGAATGGTTTTGTCTCCTCTATAGCCACCATCGGCTGTAATTAATATTTTTGCTTGTGCATCATTATTTCTGTCAGCCAAAGCTTTGGCCGAAAAACCGGCGAAAACAATGGAATGTATGGCGCCAATTCGTGCACAAGCCAACATGGCAATGGCCAGCTCAGGAATCATAGGTAAATAAATAGCCACCCTGTCCCCTTTTTTTACACCCATGGACTGCAATACATGTGCAAATTTATTGACTTCTTCATACAATTGACGATAAGTAAAAATACGGTTAGGTTCCTCCGGATCATTTGGCTCCCAAATAATAGCCGGTTGATTTCCCCGTAAAAATAAATGTCGTTCAAAAATGTTTTCGGTTATATTTAATTTGCCCTCTTTAAACCATTCAATTTTGGGCTCATCAAAGTTCCAATCCAAGGTTTTGACCCAGGGTTTACGCCAATAAAAGGTTTCGGCAATGTTAGACCAAAATCCGGTGGGATTGGCTACACTTTTCTGGTACTCATGCAAGTATCCACTTAGTGTTGATATTTTTGGTATCATATTTTTTTTTAATTTTTAACTTATAGAATAAGAATATTATTAATGTTTTTCGTAACGCAATTAATTTTTTAAATTAGAAAGAAATTATTCCGGCGGTGACTGATTGAGCATATTATCAGGCAAACCTAAGGCTTTAGCTTCATCGCCGCTCATAATACGCGAATGAATAATAAACCTTAATCCAAGCGGAATTTCTAAAGAAAAGGTTGAACCTCGTCCTTCGGTTACATCTACGGTAATATGCGTATATTTCCATATTTCATACATATCTTCACTCATATAATAGTTAACCCCTTCAAGTTGTCCTAAAAGAATATCACTGTCATCCAGATACATATCCTCTTTTTCAATAAGCATGGGTGCTGTTCCGTCACAGCAACCACCACTTTGATGAAAAATAACTTCTCCGTATTCTTCTTTTAATTTTCTGACAACTTCTGCTGCTTTATCTGTTATTGCTACTTGTTGAAATGCCATTGTTTTTAAATTTAAATGAAAATCGATTAGCCCAAATAACGAGCTAATCGACTGTTTTATAATATTATATTTTTTAAAAAAATCCTAATTTCTTTTTGTCATAAGAAATCAACATATTTTTATTTTGACGATAATGATCAAGCATCATCAAGTGGGTTTCTCTACCAAATCCTGATTTTTTGTAACCACCAAATGGTGCATGCGCAGGATAAGCATGATAATTATTGACCCAAACCCGTCCCGCTTTTATGGCTCGTGGAATTTGATATAATTGGTGTGCGTCACGTGTCCAAACACCGGCGCCTAATCCGTACATAGTATCGTTTGCAATTTCAATAGCATCGGCTTCATCTTTGAATTTGGTAACCGATAAGACCGGTCCGAAAATTTCTTCTTGAAAAACACGCATTTTATTGTGCCCTTCTATCAAAGTAGGTTTAATATAATAACCCTTTTTGAATTCGCCTTCTACTTCGGCAGGCTTACCGCCGGTAAGAATTTTACCGCCTTCTTCTTCCCCGATTTTAATGTAAGACATAATTTTTTCAAATTGGTCTTTAGAAGCTTGTGCGCCCATTTGCGTTTCCGTATCGTAAGGATTGCCTTGTTTGATGGCATTGACACGATCAATCACTCGTTTCATAAATTCATCATAAATATCTTCTTGCACTAATAAACGGGAAGGGCATGTGCAAACCTCTCCTTGATTAAAGGCAAATAATACGGCACCTTCAATGGCTTTATCAAGGAAATCGTCATCGGCATCCATCACCGAATTGAAGAATATATTTGGTGATTTACCACCTAATTCCATGGTTACAGGATTGATGTTTTTAGACGCATATTGCATAATTAATTGTCCCGTAGTGGTTTCACCGGTAAAGGCAACCTTATCAACACCCGGATGTGAAGCCAAGGGTTTTCCGGCTTCGGGTCCAAATCCGTGAACAATATTGATAACGCCGGGAGGAAATACGTCGGCAATTTTTTCCATCAATAAGGTGGCGCTGGCAGGCGTTTGCTCTGCCGGTTTTAAAACGACAGTATTGCCGGCAGCCAATGCGGGTGGCAATTTCCATGACAGCATTAATAACGGAAAATTCCAAGGAATAATTTGCGCTACAACGCCCATGGGTTCTTTTATAATAAGAGATACGGTATTTTCGTCAAGTTCTGTAGCAGAACCCTCTTCGGCACGTATAGCCGCAGCAAAATAACGCCAATGATCGGCAGCTAAAGGAACATCGGCATTTAAGGTTTCTCTTATGGGCTTACCGTTATCTGCTGTTTCTACTACGGCAAACTCCTCTAAATGTTCTTCAATAATATCGGCTACTTTATTAAGCATTCTGGCTTTTTCTATAGGTGAAACTTTTTCCCAAGCATCTTTGGCAGCATTAGCAGCAGCAACAGCATTATTAACATCTTCTTTTTTTGAGCGCGGATACTTAGCCAAAAAGCTATTGTCGATGGGGGAATAATTATCAAAATATTCTCCGCCAACCGGCTCAACAAATTTTCCATTGATAAAATTGCCATACTTTTCTTTGAATTTGGGTTTTTCGTAAATCATAGTTAGTGTTATTTGGTTATTAAATTATGCTTACTCTTTTTAAGATTTTCAGCTTCCTCTTATAAATTTGACCTGAAAATAAGCATAAAAACGCAACTAAAATGTTAAAATACGGCAATATTTTCATTTTTTGAATAAAATTCAAAATATCTTCCAAATTGTTGTGAATTTATTAAAAAGAGATTGAAAGAAGATAGATAGAAGATATAAATTGTTTTATCGTCAAAATACTTCCTCATTTTGCACTACTCCCTGAGGAATTAAAGTAATTTTTAGGGTGATCTAAAGCATTTCATTATCGTATTTATAAACCTGTATCGAAAAAATAGCTATTTTTGACAGCCAAATACTACCTATGCAAGAATTTATACATTTCTTTACCGATCCCTACCGGCATACTCCTTATATATACATCGTTTTAGAATTTATAGCTATGGCTTTTGGCATAGCCAGTGTTTTATTTGCCAAAAAAGAAAATATTTTGGTATATCCGACCGGCATAATCAGCACAGCTATTTATGTTTATCTGCTGAGCAAATGGCAAATGTATGGCGATTTGATTATCAATATTTATTATACTCTTATGAGTTTGTATGGTTGGTGGGTATGGAGCCGGGTCGATCAAAAGAGTCACAAACCCATACCTATAACCCGCAGCACAAAACGCGATTATTTATTAGCTTTAGGTATATTTATTTTTACTTCGGCTTTTGTTATTTGGGTTTACCGTCATTTTAATGTCATGCCAAATAAGCTTGGCTTCAAAGACAGTGTCACTTATGCATGGCAGCATTTGTCAACCTGTCAATTGGCTGAAATAAAAAAAATTACGCCTTTTTTAGACACTTTTACAACCGGCGCAGCCTTTGCTGCTATGTGGTTAATGGCTAACAAAAAATTAGAAAATTGGCTTTTTTGGATTGCCGTAAATATCATTTCAGTGCCTTTATATTTAATAAAAGGCTATGGTTTTACGGCTATACAATATTTTATTTTTTTAATTTTAGCTTTCCAAGGATACAGCCAATGGAAAAAAATAATGCAAAAAGAAAAGTTTGAAAATTAAGCGTATGACAGATCAAAATATACGAGAAAAACTTCGACAAAAGCCTACTGATGTAATAAAAGTTGTTATGTTCGGACCTGAATCGACCGGCAAAACAACCCTGTCACAACAATTAGCGCGGCACTATAACACCGTTTGGGCGCCGGAATATGCCCGTGAATATTTACAAAATGTTTGGAACAACGAACGCCGCACATGTGAGCAAAAGGATTTGATCCCGATAGCTATCGGGCAAATGTCATTGGAAAATGATTTGGCACAAAAAGCGACAGATGTCTTATTTTGCGATACCGATTTGCTGGAAACAAAGGTTTATTCTAAAGAATACTATGGCGGCTATGTCGATCCTTTATTAGATGAAGCCGCCCGGAATAATCAATATGATTTATATTTTTTAACTTATATTGATGTTCCTTGGGAAGCGGATGATTTAAGAGACCGGCCGACGCAACGCAAAGAAATGTTTGAGGCTTTTAAAAAAGCTTTGGATGAACATGGCAAAAAATACATTATTTTAAAAGGCAATAAAAAACAACGATTGGAAAAAGCCATTAAAGAAGTAGATAAACTTTTGGCTGAAAAAAAGAAAAACAATTAAGGTTTCGATTTTTGCTGGACAAACAATGCCGGAATAAGTAAAAATAAAAAAATAGGTTGTATTAGTAAACGCCTGATATAAAACAGAAATAAATAATGGCCCGGTTTGTAAAAAATAACTGCCAAAAATAAAAATATGATTAGCAAAACATAGAATAAAAGGAACAACAGACTTAGAAAGCCTATAAGTTGCTTTTGTTTAAAAATAAGTTTCAAAAATAAAATACTTAAAAGGACATTTAATCCATAATGGAGGCTATCGGCTAATAGTAACTTTGATAAGGAAACAGGCGGTAAATTTTCTGTGAGATAATCATTTTCAAAAAAATCAAATAAACCATCATCTAATATTTTTTTTTCATAAAACCGCACAAGTAGGAATCCGGCCAAAATGATAGAAGCCGTAATATATTTAGCCAATTTATTTTGGGTCATAATATTTCAGAATAAAAACCAACCATAAAAAAACCACAAAACCATAGATTAGCACCGGAAACAAAATCTGATGGGCAAAAGTTTGGTGTTGAGGTGCGACATACAGGATGTAACCCAACAAGACAATTCGTAAAATATTGAATAAAAAAATAAAAAGGCTACCCAGAATGGCAAATAATAAAGCTTTCTTAAAAGGTTTACCAATACTTAAAATAAAAGATATAAAAAGAATTATAATACTTGCAGCCGTACAACCTTCTACAATTCTTGCTACATAACGCCCTTCTAAAATCAATTTTAAACCCGATTCAGCAGTTAATGGAATAGTTTGTGCATCGATAGGAAATAAACGGTAAAAAGCAGTGACTGTTTTTCCTACCCAAATCGTCAGGGGATCAGTCCGGTCAATATAATGAGATTGATAGACACCATAAAGTAACACCAATAAGCTATAGACCAATAGAAAACGGACAATAAATATTATACTCGGTTTATATGTAGTTAAAACAGATGTCAAATTTTGAGTTTTATTATCACAAAGATAAAGAAATAAAAATTGTTTATTTTAAGGTGAATGTCCCTTGTTTGGCTGTATTATAAAATCTAACCTTAAAACGTTTTGCCGACTTTTTAAAAGCTTTAGTAACAGAGGGATAATTTGACCCATCCATAATCAGCAACTTAGGTTTTAAAAACCTTAACATCCGGTCTGCATTTATTTTAGGAGAATGATGAACAACCACAATCTCAGGTTGAGCATTTACCAATTTGTATATGCCTAATTTATCTATATGCATTACTTTATGCCGGTTTATATTTTGCATAAACGGAATAGAAGCGGAATCCACAATCTTAAAATAAGAAGATAAATTATATGCGAAATATCTATTAAGAGGATAACTATCCGAATATATTCGCATTTTATAGCCGGTAGTCAAACCTGATAAGGCGTTTTTATATTGATGAAATACATAATACGTTTTTGAATTATTATAGTTCCGGTAGATACTTATTAACTGAAAACTGATAATCCACAATCCCAATAAAAGCCATGCTTTATAGTTGGACCTGTTTTTAAAAAAATAATATAATAAAATTAATCCTGCAAAAAGAGAAATGAATTGGATAGCCGATATTCTAATGGGCCGGATCGCAGCATAAGGCCAATGGGCAATGGTTTGATTTATTAAAATAAGTACTTGAAGAAGAAAAGAAAACATTTGAAAGATAAGAGTGATTTTAAATGACGTAAAACTCAATAAAATTAAACTAAAACCAACAAAAAGTATGATAAATAATAAAGGTATAACCAGCAAATTTGCCAGAAAAAAATAAAGAGGAAATTGATGAAAGTAATAAAGTGTTAGAGGTAGCACCCCAAGTTGTGCCGACAAGGACACCCAAAATAAATCGGTTAACCATTTTAATATTTTATAATGTGGCAAAAACCAACCGGAAAAAATAGGATAAAAACTGATAATAGACAAAACCGCGGCAAAACTCATTTGGAATCCGACATCAAATATATTATTGGGATTGAGTAGGAACATAAAAAAAGCCGCCATAAAAAGACTGTTGTAAATATTTACACGGTGTTTTGACATTAATCCTATTTGTAAAAAACTAAACATAATGACAGCTCTTAAAACAGAAGGAGAAAAACCGGTTAAAAAAGCATAAAACCATAATATAGACAAGACAAGGGCTAAAAAAAGCCATTTAGAATAAAGTTTTAGTGGCTTAAATAGAAAATTTAGAAAAATGAGTAATATACCTATATGTAAACCGGAAATAGCCAAAATATGTACCGTACCGGCCACTTTAAAATCACTATATATATCAGATGATAAAGTTTGTTTTTCGCCTAACAATAATGCAACTGCCAAATCATATGAGGTGGAGTCTAAACCATTTTTTTTAAAATATTTTTGAATATGCTCTCTAATTTTATGAGCAATCATTATAATACTTTTGCTGGATGTGACCTTTGTTCGATAAGCAATCTTATCCAAATTAATTTGTTGATAGATGTTATGATGTGCCATAAAATGCGCATAATTAAAGCCAAAAGGGAATGCGCCGGCAGAAATTTTTTTAATATCTGCCTTATTGGCTAATAAAATTAATTGGGTATTTCCAATTTGCCAACTTGTAGAATCAGTTTTTTGGACAAGTAATTTTCCCATCGTTTTGTGGTTACCAACTTGTTGAACCGATGCGATATAACGATAAAAATACTTGGTTGGTTTTAAAGACGTAATAATTTTAAGATGATAAAGCTGTGGTTTACTTGAATGTATAAAATGTGAATAATGCTTACTTGAATGTCTGGTATCGGATAAATATTGTAAAAAATAAGCCAGAAAAATAACCATAAAAAAAACGGAAACCGTCCAAGAAATATTTTTACTATACGTCTTATTTTTTTTGAAATATAATGTCAAACTCACAATGAAAGAAAATACGAAGCCACCTAATTGCCAACTAACAGGAAGTGGTAAAATAGTTGCCAAGCATATTCCAAAAATTAAAACCAATGTAATGAAAATGACCGGATATTTATTTAGCATTAAAAAAGATTATAACATCACTCAAATTTAATAAAAAATATTAAAAATTTACAATGTGTTATAAAAAAACCCTTTTCGATTAAAGAAAAGGGAATAACAATATGGAATTAAACAGGTCAAATCTTATTCTTCAATCTTTTTAACTTCATAAATGTATATTTCCGGATGATAGGCCAAACAATTGCCCGGCAAACCGGCTTTTTGACATAAATGTTCAAAGAATAAATCAAAACCAGGAATCTGTTCCCACACCTGCGGTAAAAAGGTAGCTTGACGATCGCCCAATTTTAAAATAACCCCGTGTTTAAAAGGTTTAATTATTTGTTTAAGTTCCTCTACATTATTATAGGAAACAGGTTGTGGAATAGATAATAAAGAAATTTCAATTTTAATATCATCAAATTCATCAGGAGATAAGGGAGGAAAACGCGGATCGTTAAAGGCTGCTGCTTTGGCATTGTAAATAACGTCATCAATTAATGGTCGAACCGGTAAAATAGAACCAATACAGCCGCGCAAACTTTCACGTTTGCCATCTACTTTATTTAAGGTAACAAATACAGCCTGCTTTTGGGCCAATTCCGGGAATTGTTCAATATATTTTTGTTTGTCAATGAGTTTTTTTCCGACTAAATCTTCATAAATAGCTAAACGTGCTATTTCTAATAAAACTTTATCCAATGTTTTCATAATAATTGTAAATTTGCAAGGCATAGCAAGATAAGCCTTTTTTGTCGGTTTGTCAAGCGAAAATTAAAAATATGTGCCCATTAATTGTTATTATAATCTTAGGTTTAGCCATTGGCTATATAGGCGGATATGCCGGTATAGGCGGTGCTCCTTTTCTAATTGCATTTTTGGTATTAGTTTGTGGTATTTCGCAATATACCGCACAAGGCAGTGTGCTGACCATGATGTTGGGACCTATGAGTTTATTGGGTATCATGACCATGAAAGAAGAAGTCAAAAGCCAATGGAAAAGTATTCTTATAGGCACCTTATCCTATGCTGTTTTTTCTTATTTCGGCGCCGAAATGGCTTTTCGTTTTGGCGAATTATCTGTCAAAAAATATTTTGCTTTTTTACTCATACTTATTGGTATTATGCAATTGATACCGGCATTTTCTAAACCTGACCATCTTGAAAAAACTGAAAAAATTCCTGCCTGGTGGTTATTTTTTATCGGAGCCGTCACCGGAATAGTTGGTGGTTTATTTGGTATAGGTGCCGGCGTGCTCATGGTCCCTATTTTTTTAATGGGCTTTAACATGAAAAAAAACCATGCACGCGCTTTAACTTTGGCTATACTTTTGCCACCGGTTAGTTTAGGCGCATTTATTAAATATCAACAAGAAGGCGCGATTGACTGGCGCTTGGTCATTATCTTATTTATCAGCTATTTTATTGCCAATTATTATGGTGCCAAACGTGGGTCGAAAGCAGAAATGGCTACTTTTAAACGTGTTTATGCCCTTTTGTTAATTGGGGTTGCCATTATTTACTTAATTCAAATTTACAAACATTAAAATATAAAAATTATACTATGAGTCCTATTAGAAAAAGACATAAAAATTTAGGTTTAGTTGAACTAATTGCCATTGCCGTGGGCGGCATGGTTGGAGGCGGTATTTTTAGCATCTTGGGAATATCTGCAGCAATGATTGGCTTTTTAACGCCAATTGCCATAATAATTGGCGGACTTATCGCCATGCTGGCTGCCTATGCTTACGTTAAATTGGGGGTGTATTACAAAGATGAAGGTGCCACATACTCTTTTGTCAAACGAACCTTTCCGGATAAACCCATAGCTGCTGCCAGTATTGGGTGGTACGTCATTTTTGGGTATATCAGTACCTTAGCCCTGTATTCATATACATTTTCTTCATATGCTATCAGTAGTACGGCTTATGCTGACAACGAATGGATAAGAAAAGCTGTTGCCTGGGCCGTAATAGCCATTTTTACCATTATCAACCTTTGGAGTGTGAAAGGTATGGGACGTATCGAGGATTTAATGGTTTATACCAAATTAATTATATTGTTCATTATTTCAGTCTTGTTAATGGAACATGGTCAAACAAGTTTTAATGAATTTGTCCATCATTTGATTCAAGATGCCGAACATGCCAAATTACTACATATTTTGATTGTCGCGTCAATCACTTTTGTAGCCTATGAAGGTTTCCAATTGGTCATCAATGCTGTGAATGAAATGACAAATCCAGAAAAAAATATTCCGCGGGCTATTTATGGTGCCATTATTTTGGTTATTACCATATATGTCGTCATCGCATTGGGTGCTTTATTTGCCATCCCCTTAGAAAATTTAATTAAAGGGAAAGAATATGCATTGGCATCAGGTGCCTCAAAAGTCATAGGCAAATTAGGAGAAGCTTTGGTTATTTTTTCTGCCTTATTGGCGACCAGTAGTGCTATTAGCGGGACTGTATTTGGGTCCTCCAGACAAATGGCTGTCATTGCAGAAGACGGCTATATGCCTAAATTTTTAGCCAAACGAAACAGCCAAAATATCCCTGTAAATGCCTTGATAACAATGGCGCTGTTGGCCAGTACGCTTATTTTAGTGGGCGGCTTGCGCTTAATTCTCGAATTTGGCAGTATTACCTTTTTAATCGTATCGCTTTTGGTGGCTATAACCAATTATGTTATTCGCGACAAAACCAAATCTTCATCCTATATCAGTATTTTATCCATCATAGGCTTGACTATGGGGGCTATTTTGATTTTATATTATGAATTTACCCATAAGTTAGACCAAATGTTATTTATAATTGTCATTTATATCCTCTTGACCATTGGTGCTTATTGGTATGCCAAACTTAAAAAGAGACATCTCCAAAATAATATTTAATGGCCTACCAGAAAGACCGTCAATATTATAAATTTTGTTTTTATGGATTCTTAAAAAACCTCCGGTTTTTCGATGCGTTTTTCTTACTCTACCTTAAGCAAAAAGGCTTGAGTTATACCGAAATAGGCAGCTTATATGCTATACGCGAAATTGTGATTAATTTATCTGAAGTCCCTGCCGGGATTTTGGCTGACACATTTGGGCGTAAAAAAGCCTTAATGATGTCATTTTTAGGATACATAACCTCATTTTTACTATTCTATGCAGGCACGTCTTATCAAATCTTTTTGCTGGGTTTTATCTGCTATGGCATTGCCGACGCCCTGCGTTCAGGCACCCATAAAGGTATGATTATGAAATATTTGGAACTGAAAGGTTGGAAAAAAGACAAAATTACTTATTATGGTCATACCCGTGCTTGTTCGCAACGCGGCTCAGCATTATCGGCATTAATAGCCGGATTAATTGTATATGCAACCGGTGATTATCAAAAAATATTTCTTTTGTCCATAGTTCCCTATTTACTTAACTTAATATTAATTTGGTCCTATCCTGCTATTTTAGATTTTTCGGGGCATAAACCAAAAAAACACCTGAAAAAAAATATCTTGGCTTTATGGCAAGCCCTCAAAAATCCGAAAGTCTTAAGTATTGTGCATTCGTCTGCCGTGTTTACCGCCTATCAGAAAGCGACCAAAGATTATATTCAGCCTGTTATGAAAAAAGTGGCGCTGACTTTACCGGTTTTAACCGGTTTGCTAATGAATAAAAAAACAGGTTTAATCATTGGCTTGCATTATACCATCCTTTATTTACTAACCGCTACCGCTTCAGCATATGCCGGTTATTTGGCCAAACGCATCAACAATTTGAGTTACAAAACACTTATAACGGGTTTTATTTTAGGCATTTTAGGCGGTTATTTTTTTCATTGGCAACGTTGGTGGCTTGCGCTAATGGCTTTTGCAGGCATATATATTATGCAAAGTTTACGCAAACCCGTGTTGACAGGGCATTTGGCAGAAACGGTACCCAATGAAATTTTAACTTCGGTTTTATCAGCCGAATCATTGTACCGTACTTTACTCACTTCCGTATTGGCTGTATTTTTAGGGTTTCTTACCGACCGGTATGGTCTCGGCATAGCCTTTATATGGACCAGTGGTGTCTTGCTTGTTATTTCTATTTGGCTACATTTCAAAAAGTTAGATGTATAATTTTATAATTTGTAAGTAAGACTTAAAAGCCAATAATGCGGTATTACATAATATTTAGAAGTAGCTATATACAAATCAGTTAAATTTTCTTTATCTATACTTTTAGTCCCCAGCAAATTATTACCTTTTAAACTTAACATCCAGGCACTGCCTTCTTTTTGGTAAAACAGCTCGGTTGATAAAAAGGCATACGTATTTTTAACGGTCCGCGCTTCATTTCTGTAATTATAATAATCGTATTTGATATTTAATTGCGTGGTATTTTTAAACATATTGAGTTCAATACCAATAGAAGGTTTATCCGTCAAATAAAGACTATTTCGAAATTGGTTTTTAAAATTATTCAAATTAAAATTGTAACTCACATCAAAGTTAATAAAGCCTGACAAATTACTATTAACCATTAAGGTATAGTTTTGAGACAATGAATGGGATAAAACTTCTTGTGCATTTATGATACTATAATAATCATTAGCTGACACATTGGCTCTGAGACTATATTTCCAATAAACATAACGTTTACCATAAGATAAGTAAAGGTTTAAAATATTGTTTTCATGCGCTAAATTAACCGGTTCACTTATCATATCGGTTTGCAAAACACGGGTTCGCATTCTAAGAGCATTCATCATCTGACTATAAGTAATGCCGGCATAAAAATGTGAAAAATTCAACATACTATACATCGAAAGTTTGAGTGAAAATGTGTTTTTTAATGTATTTGTTAAGTACCGATTCCCTTTTTGCAAACTATTAAAACTATTCAAAAGGTAACCTTGAATATATTTGTTTATATCGGGATAAGTATTAGTCATTTTATAGGTAAAATAAATTCGTTTGCCTCTATTGAGAACATATTTTATTTTAAATTCAGGTAAAAGCAACACCTTTTCCGAAATTTGTTTTTGTCCGTCTTGACTATCAGTCAGATGAAAATAATGGGCACTCAACCCGGGACGTAGAGTTGCTCTTCCCCATAACAATTTATAATAAAGCCCGATAAATAAATCTGTATAATAATAGCCGGCATCATTTTTCAAACGATTGTCATTGAGCCCTTGCAATTGACCATTATCTAATATTTGCGCCATATCAGAATTTAAGGATTGTGCTACATATTTGTTGCCCAAAGCAAAATCTAAATGACTGACATCATTTAATATCCAATAATAATCAGCCAACATTGAAAAATCTTGCTGACTGAATTGCTTATTTTGAAGTAATTCGTAAGTATTTTGCGGCACCAAATTTATTAAAGAAGAAGTTTCAAATAAAGCTTGAGGCGAAATTATTTCCAGCAATGGCAAATTTTTCTGTATTTTATACTGGAGGGTCAAACTCATTAAATCTTCATTTTTAAAGGTATTAAAAAGATCCAAACTTTGTTGCAAATTCAAAGATTTTTCCTGATATTTAGTCTGATTTTCAGCCCTAAAATTTGAGACAAATCTATCCCTTTGATTTTGATGAATGGCTTTGCCAAATAGATTATATTTGATACTCAAATTTTGACTTGGCTCATATTTCAAAGCTGTTTTGAATACGGCTGAAAAATTTTCTTGTAAATTTTTGTTTGAACTATTTTCCAACAATCCATTGGCGGTATAAAAAGTTTCTGATTGGGTCAACATTTCAGTCTTGTTATAATTGCCCAAAACAAAACCTTCCCAATTTAACACCCGACTGAGTTTGTAGTTATAGTTAAATGCCCCAAACTTTGTTTTGACCGATCTGGCTTGTCCGTTGGGACTGAGTGAAAAACCCAATAACTCATTGTCATTATTAAAGTTAGAATTTCCTCTGCGCATCATTTTGCTAAAACCACCGGTCATAGAAAAAAAATCCATAAAAGTCAAAGGTACTTCCCCCGTATTATTAGCATCTAAAATAATATTCAAAGTTTTCTTAGGCGAATAATAAAAGAGTTTGGGGTGTACTAAATAATACCCATCAGTACCGCCACCGGCGGTAATCTCGCCAAACCAAAAATTCTTTTTTCCTTTTTTTAAACGGATATTAAGAGCAAAACTCTCTTCATTATCATCAAACTTTTTCATTTGGGTGTTTTCATTAAAGTTTTGCAAAACTTCAACTTTCTTTACCGCGTTGGCTGGTATATTCTTACTGGCCAATTTTGAATCACCCTCGAAAAAATTTTTACCCTCAACCATCACTTTTTTCACTTTATTTCCTTCTACCTTTACCGTTCCATCTTTATCCACTTCAATACCGGGCATTTTCTTTAATACATCACCTAATTTTTTTTCATGTCCATTTGTAAACGAATCGGCATTGTAAACAATTGTATCACCTTTAACCGTAACGGGCATCTCATATTTAATTTCAACCCCGTCCAACTGCTTCGGGTCCGTTTTAAGGCTGTATTTTTTTATGATATCCGCTTGCTTGGCATATATGGTATCAATTATTGACTGATAACCCATGTAACTGATTTTTACGGTATAAGCGGTTTGTGGTTTAAAATTAATAACGAACTGCCCCTTATCATCAGTGATAGCATAGCCCTGAAAGGCTTTCGTTTTTAATTCTGCTGCCACCAAACTTGCCGATGAAAGCGGTTTGCCGGTTGTATCTTGCACCACCCCCAAAAACTTAATCTGTTGTGCCAACAAATTATAACTCATTAATAAAAAGATACCGGAAAAAATAAACTGATATTTCATCATCGAACTATACTAATACGCACGCCTTTATTTCCCCCTTTGCTGCCTCGTCTGTTTTGATACATTTTCATCATTTTCTTGCGTAATTTTTCCGCTTCTATTTTAAAAGTTTTTTCATCTACAACTTTACCTTTTTCAGGTGCCTTTATCTCCACTTTATTTTTCGGATTAACCACCAATTCTTTGAGTAAATAAACTTCTTCATTGTTATTGTTTAGTTCTATAATTAAACCGGGTAAACCGCCAAATTTATCCGGACCGTTGGAAATGGGAATTTCCGGTGTAAACCAAGCCGTAAGATGTTTCTTTTTGCCCTTTTCATTATAATCGGCTTCGGCCTTTACAACCATATATTTCCCGATAGTTTTAGATTCATTCGTTGTCTTCCAATGGTATTTTGGCAAACTGTCTTTTATCAAATAAACTTGTTGCATCAAGGGTCTTAGCTGCGTATACCGGTGCGTTTTAATATTTTTATACAATACTCTCGATGGACGTCCACCACCAAAACCGCCGGGTTTATCCAACCTTGGTTTTTCTTTATAAATGGAAGCTGTTTTGTTAAAATCCATCAAATATTCTCGATTATCAATACGTTTGTAAATTCTTTTTAACATTGCAGCCATTGCAGGTTGCTGCGCTATTGAAGAATCCCGTCGTTGCTTGGCTTTTTCACTTAATATTCTTTTATACTGATAAACGGCATGCCATTGCGGAGACTCTTGCGCTATTAATGTAATGCTAAAAAAGAACAAAATTAAAGTAAGAGATTTCATAGATTATAATTTATAAGATTAAAAATACAAATTTGAACGTGATTCAAATATAAATATAACTTCTTATAAATTATAACTTTTTAACATTTTTTAAACTTTTTAAGCTTCCTATTCTTTCAAAATCCGTTCCTGTTTTTCGATACTTTCTTGATGAATGGCTTTAAATAATCGTTGGATAAATTTTTCCGACAAATCCAATTCCCGGCTTTTTTCAATAGCTTTTTGCAAAATTTCTTGCCACCGGTCCCGTTGTAAGACGGCGACACTTTTTTGCTTTTTAATACGACCGATTTCTTGGGCCACTTGCATGCGTTCTGCCAAAAGTTTTAGTAATTCATCATCCAATTGGTTGATTTGACTGCGATAAAATTCGAGTTTGTCAAGGGCTTCGGGGTCTTTAAATTGTTGTTTACGCAAACAAAGTTTATCAATAATTTGCAACAAAGTTTGCGGTGTTACTTGTTGTTTGGCGTCACTCCAAGCTTCATCCGGATTGTAGTGCGATTCAATCATAAAACCTTGGTATTGTAAGTCCAATCCCATTTGGGCCATATCGTAAATACAATCGCGGCGTCCGCATATATGAGAGGGGTCTAAAATCATGGGAATATTAGGGTACCGGTTTTTAAAATCCAAAGCTATTTGCCAATTAGGTTCATTGCGATAAGCGCCCGGACGAAAAGATGAAAATCCACGATGAATCACCCCGATATCCGCCATCCCGACTTTATGGAACCGTTCTACGGCACCAATCCATAATGACAAATCCGGATTAATGGGATTTTTAATCAAGATGACTTTACCGCTTCCTTTGATAGCATCGGCTATTTCTTGCACGGCAAACGGATTAACCGACGTGCGAGCACCGATCCAAAGCATATCAATATCGTATTTTAAAGCCAATTCAGCATGTTGGGCATTGGCAATTTCAATAGCGATTTTCATACCGGTTTCTTCCTTGACTTTTTTGAGCCAAGGCAAAGCTTTTTCGCCGTGTCCTTCAAAATTTCCGGGGCGTGTACGGGGTTTCCATACGCCGGCTCTAAACACTTGCACCCGCTCATCGACCAAGCCGCGGGCTGTTTTTAAGACTTGTTCTTCGGTTTCGGCACTACAAGGTCCGGCAATCATTAAAGGGTATTTCGGGGCTATTTGCTCCAACCATGAATTGAGTTTTTTTGTTTGCATAATTTTGTTTTTATTTTTTTCAGACCTGCCACGTTTTAAAAACCTGGTAGGTCTTTTTAGAGTTTATTTATTATTTGTCCGATATGATTAATTTTTTGTAAAAGGGCTTTCATCTTTGACCTGTTTTCACGATATAACATAACTTTGAAAGCTTGTAAATTATCAATGTATTCCTCCAATGCTTGTAAAATTGGGGTCTTGTTTTCCATAAAAATCGGGGTCCAAGTGTCAGGCGAACTTTTGGCAAGCCGCACGGTTGAGGCAAAACCCGAACCTGCCATGGTAAAAATGTTTTGTTCATCTTTTTCCAAATCCAATACCGTTTTGCCCAACATAAACGAACTGATATGCGACAAATGCGAGACGTAGGCGATATGTTTGTCGTGTTCTTCGCTGTCCATTTCAAGGGTTTTCATGCCCATATTGTCAAATATTTGTTGGGCTTTTTTTAAAATATCGGGGCGAGTTTGATCGGTGTCGCAAATCATATTCATTTTGCCTTTAAACAGACTTGAAAATGCCGCTTCGGGACCGGAATATTCGGTTCCGGCAATGGGATGCGCCAGCAAAAAATTACCGCGATTCGGGTGACCGGCTATGGCTTGGGCTATTTTGTGTTTGGTTGAGCCGGTATCAAATACCAATGCAACGGGTTTGATATTGTCGAGAACATTTTTAGCAATTTGCGGTATCGTATCAACCGGTGTGGCGATGATAATAATATCCATTTGCGATATTAATTCATCAGTTAAACTTTCATGAACCAAGCCCAATTCCAGTGCCTTATCCAAGTGATATTTATCTTGCCCGTATAGCCGGATATTTTTGCCGTTTTGCAAAGCTAATCCGAAGGAACCGCCGATGAGTCCCAAACCGACGATGCCTATTTTAGTGATATTGTTCTCCTTCATTTTTGTTTGATTCTGTTTAAAGTTTCCGTTAAAATAGCTTCGCTGTTCGTTAATGAAATGCGCACATAATCATCGGAATGTTGTCCGAATATAAAGCCCGGCGCTAGAAAAATGTCTTTTTCTTTAAGTAAACGATCAGTAAAATCACGGCTGTTTTGTCCATCGGGCAGTTTTGCCCAAACAAACAAACCGCTTTGATTGGGGCGGGCTTGTAAATTGAGTGCGTCACAAATTTTTAATACGATACTTTTTCTTCTGCTATATGTTTTATTGAGCTTATCGAACCATTCAGGCGATGTGTTCAGCGCAGTAACCGCCGCTTTTTGCAAACCGAGAAACATACCGCTATCCATTTGGCTTTTAAATTTCATCACCGTGTCGATATAATCTTTTTTTCCTAATAGCATCCCGATACGCCAACCCGCCATATTATGCGATTTGCTTAAAGAATTTAATTCTAAGGCTACTGCTTTTGCTCCCGAAATTGACAAGAGACTCAAAGGTTGTGAGTTTAGAATCATACTATACGGATTGTCATTTACCAATAAAATTTGATGTTTATACGCAAAATCAATCAATTGCCGGTAAAAAGCTTTATTGGCAACCGCACCCGTAGGCATATGCGGATAATTGAGCCACATCAATTTGACCTTTTTCAAATCGGTTTGTGCCAATGCTTTTAAATCGGGCAGATAATTATTAGCTTCATTTAATGTATAATACACCGGTTTGCCACCGGCAAGCAAGGTCGCCGAACGATACGTCATATAGCCCGGGTCGGGCAACAGGACTTCGTCGCCTTGATTGAGAAACGCCATACTGATGTGCATGATCCCTTCTTTGGAACCGATTAACGGCAAAATTTCCGTTTCGGCATCCAAACCGGTTCCAAAATATCTTTGGTAATAGCCGGCAATGGCTTGTCGTAATTCGGGAATGCCGCGGTAACTTTGGTATTGATGTGTGTCGGATAGTAGCGCTGTTGCTGCCAAAGTTTGCCGGACAGCTTCCGGCGGGGGTAAATCGGGACTGCCGATACCCAGATTGATAATAGGCTTGCCTTCGGCACGCAAGCGGGCAATTTCTTTGAGCTTGGTCGAAAAGTAATATTCTTGTATGTGTTCGAGACGTTGTGCTTGCATTATTGTTTTTTCATTGAGGTGTATTCTCCTAAAATTTTCAGTTCGATAACTTGTCGGGCGACTTGATACATTGCCGTTTGGTAATCTGCGAGATTATCAATCAATAAATCGACAAAAAAAGCATATTCCCAAGGTTTGTCAATAATCGGAACGCTTTGTATCTTACTCATATTCAGTTTATAACGATTAAATATTTGCAATACATTGACCAAACTGCCGGGTTGGTGCGAAAGTTTAAATCGTATGGAAGCTTTGTTAAAATTTTGCACGGCATCTCCGTTTTTTAAATCCAATACCACAAAACGCGTCGCATTGATTTGATTGGTTTGAATACTCTCGGCTAAAATCTCCAAATCATAAATTTTGGCGGCTTCATAGCCGGCAATAGCAGCAATACCTTTGAGTTGTTTTTGTTGGATGATTTTTGCCATTTCGGCAGTATCTTTTTCTTCGACCAACTTGATATGCGGTTGACTGCGCAAATATTTACGGCACTGCAACAATGCCATAGGATGACTCCATACTTCTTTGATGTCGGCAACTGTTTGTCCGGGTAATGCCAACAAATGATGATGTATGGGCAGATAATATTCGCCGGCAATATGCAAATCATACTCGTCAATCAAACCATAGTTGGGTAGAATGGCGCCGGCAATCGTATTTTCGACTGCCATAACACCCTTGTCTATTTTGCCTTGTTTGAGTAATACGGGAATGTCATTAAAATCCATACACTCTACAAAATGGTTGTTTTCGCCAAACAAATTTTTAGCGACTTCGTAATGAAACGAACCGACGGTGCCTTGTATGCCTATATTCATGTTTTTGTAGTTTTATTGGTCATGACCTGATAAGTCTATTTAATTATTTGATTATTAATTGTTTATGTTTTTTATTCAGACCTATCAGGTTTTAGAAACCTAACAGGTCTTATTTATCCTTGCAGACCTGGTAGGTCTTGTAGACCTGCTAGGTCTATTTAGTTGCTTGATTATTAGTTGTTTATGTTTTATTGTTCAGACCTATCAGGTTTTTGGAAACCTAACAGGTCTAGTTTATCCTTGTCCTGCTTAATTCTGTTATTCATCAATTTCCGAAATGTCTTTTAGAATTTCTATATTCATTTTTTTAGAATGTATAGCAAATTTAAAATTCTCAATGTCATCAAATAAATATGTAATAATTTCTTGATTCAATAATAACGAATCACTTGAAATCAATTTGTTATACGATGAAAATTTATAATCTAATGAATTATCAATATTATGATGATCAGGATTTGTATTCACATATAAAATCACATTTCTTAAATACTGTTCTGTATCAATTAAATTTTTAACAGGATGTTTTTTAAATAAATTTCCTGATCGTTGATACCGTTTGTTAAATGCTTTTGTATATGCATTGAATAAATTAGAAAAAGCTCTATATAATTCTTTTTTATTTGTTTGATAATCAATAGGTAAATCTTGTATTTCCTTTATTCTAAAAACCAAATGAAAATGATTAGGTAATAAACAATATGAATATAAA
>Ga0256831_1000142_pt1 | contig 37672 bp, 51 predicted proteins | sample 132544metaG_FD_189087 | JGI IMG/M metagenome (GOLD analysis project Ga0256831, IMG submission 189087) | Hydrothermal vent microbial communities from Lau Basin, Pacific Ocean - 132-544 | ecosystem: Environmental > Aquatic > Marine > Hydrothermal vents | place: Pacific Ocean: Lau Basin | collected...
TAAAAAGGCGATTGTCGAAGTTCCGAGAAACTTCCACTTCATACCCTACGCACCACTGAACAAGGTTTCAGCTCTGGCGAGGATATTCAAATACTTGGACATCGAGGAGGTCGAGATAGTTGAGAGGCACAGAAAATCTGAGGTTCCAAGCTTTGAGGAGGTGAAGAAAGAAGGCGAGGAGAAAGAGGGTGAAGCCAAAACCGAAAAAGCTGAAGAGGACTTGAAGGCTGAGATAGTTCCAGAGGAGGTAAAGGGTTAAACTTTTTAAAATTTTGCGTATCCTTTTCCCATGAAGGTTCTCGTGGTAGATGCCGGTGGAAGGGGTAACGCAATAGCTCACGCCTTTTCAAGGAGCGATAGGGTTAAGGAGGTTTTCGTCGCCCCGGGAAACGCTGGAAGCGAGTTCTTTCCTAAGTGCAGGCACGTTGAGGAAGTTCCTTCCATAAGGGCACTTGAGGAGATAGTTAATTTCGCCAAAAGGGAAGACGTAGATTTGGTTTACATAGGTCCAGAGGAACCTTTGAGCTTGGGACTTGTGGATAGGCTTGAAGAGGAAGGTATTCCGGCTGTAGGACCTAAAAAGGAGGCTACGATACTCGAGGCGAGTAAGTGCTGGTGTAAGGACTTCTTGAAGAGGATTGGAGTTCCGATTCCAGAATACAAGAACTTCGACGATCCAGATGAGGCAAAGGAGTTTGCGAGGGAGATGTTTGAGAGTGGAAAGAAGGTCGTCGTTAAGGCCGATGGATTGGCTGCTGGAAAGGGTGTTTTCGTCTGCGACAGCTTGGATGAAGCTTACTTCGCAATCGACGAGATAATGGTTAGGAAGAGGTTCGGAGAGGCCGGTAACAGAGTAGTCATAGAGGAGAGGCTCTACGGAATCGAAGTCGCTTTCACAGCAATAAGCGATGGGAAAACAGTTAAACCGTTCGGTCATGCGAGGGATTACAAGAGGGCATTCGATCCAGACGACGTAGAAGGTATGAGAGAGTTCTACATAGGGTTCTTCAAGAGGTTCATAACCAAGGCTGAGGCTGAGAGGCTTTACAGAGAAGGCAAGCTTTTGAATCCGAACACCGGCGGGATGGGAGCGGTTTCGCCACATCCGAAGCTCAATGAGGAGATAGAGAGAAGAATAATGGAGACGGTAGTTGAACCCGTCATAGAGAAGTTCAGAATTGAGGAGGGAAAGGTCTTCAAGGGTGTTTTGTATCCGGTCATAATGCTCGTTGAGGAGAACGGTGAACTGATTCCCAAGGTTCTCGAGATAAACGTTAGGGATTGCGATCCCGGTGCCGAGGCAAAGCTTCCAAGGTTGGAATCTGATATTGCGGAGATATCTTTGGCCGTAATAGAGGGAGAACTTGAGAATGTCGAGATTAAATTCAGCAAAGATTACTGCGTCGCTGTCTGTGCTGTAAGCGGTGCTTTGAAGGGTAGAGAGGGTTTGAAGCCCGGTTACCCTTCGGATCACTACACAAGCCAACCGATAGAGGGGATTGAAGAGGCGATGAAACAAGCGATAATATACGCAAACGGAATAGCAAAGCCGAACGGCTACGTTACAACAGGAGGTAGGGTTTTGACGGTTGTAGGCAGGGGTAAAACTCTTGAGGAAGCGAGAGAAAAAGCCTACAATGCCATATCGAAGATATGGTTCCCGGGCATGAGATACAGGAAAACCATTGGTTTGGACGTTCCAGATTAAAGGAAAATTATATATTTCCATCGTGCGAATTTTCTTAACCATGAGCGTGGGTGATGTCGTGAGGAGGGAAATAGAACGAACGGAGGAGATTGCAACCGAGCTGAACAACGTCATATTCATGGGTCTGTATATAGGGTTGAACAAGATACTCGGTGAAGGTGCGAGGGGATTGAACGCATACGTAGGTAGGGAGATATTGAAACTAATGAAAGAAACATACGGTTTGAACTTTGACGGTTGCAACGACGTTCAAGAACTTTTAAACAGGTTTACGGAGGTTATGATAAACAAACTCGGATTTGCCAGGGAGGGGCAGATAAGTCACGTAGATGAACGAACAATCGTTTTTAGAGTTGTCGATCCGATGGACCTACCCGTCATCCAAAGGTTGAAAGAGGAAAATATAAAACCGGTCGTATATCCTCTGGCGAGTGCCGTAATCTCGGCAATATACGAGTTTACGGGCAAGAAGGCTTTCATAAAAGACGTTTCCATAAACGATAGGGAGGTCAAGGTCGAGTTAAAGATCTTGGATTAAGGAACCCTAACCGCAACATCTCTGTAATTTTCGAGCTTAACCTCTCCAAACTCCACGACCTTCACATCTCCTTTAATCGGAGTTTCGACCTCTATAACCCTATTTTCAACGTCTATGTCCTTTAGCAGACCGCAACCGAGATACCTATCGTTGTATAGACCCACGAGCAGATTTTTGAGTTGATCTATCGAAAATATGCACACGTCCTTAACGTCGTAAACGTCTAAAAGAGCTTTTATCAACTCAACTCCCACGTTGACCTCCTCCTCAACGCAGACGTTCAAAAAGTCGTATCCCTTTTCGGCGTAGAGAACCCTCGCATCCAAAACGCCCTCCAAGAACTCTACGCTCTCCCCTTTAAAAAGAGTGGTGTTTTCAAGCCTAACGTCTCCGACCTTAAACTCCCTCGTTTCACTACCTTCAAGCCATCTCTCGTATATTTTACTTCTAATCTCGCATCTCACTTCTCTGCTCCTTTTCTTCAACACGAAAGAATCGACCCTAAAAGTCTCGAAATCGCTGAGGTAGTATGGGACCTCCCCGAAGCAGACTATCAGGTCTGGATCGATTATCTCGATTTTAGCCAACTTGTAGGCCTTTGCCTTTCTCCCCTTGACCCAGCCAGTCGTGTCCACTACGACGTAATCCTTAACACCATCGAGCCTTTTGAAAATCCTCGCGACTCCCTTCAAACACCTCGACTCTCTTCCGGTAGGGCTTACACAGCCTACGAAGAATCCGTCCACCATTTTTATCTGAGATATGGAAGTCACACCACCCTCGGTGAAACCGAAACCCATGGCACACGGGTGGGCTACGTCCGCCTGACCTATGTCCAGATCAACAACCCATTTTCCTCCGTTCAACCTGTTCACCAAATAAGTTGCGAGCGAGCTCTTGCCAGAATCGGTATCTCCGAAGAGAACGATCCTTCTGTAGCCCTCACTCTCTATCCTCTCCACGAGTTCGTCCCAACTCCTTGGAATTGTGGAACCTTTAACCGCTATGTAGCTTCCCTCGACATCCACTTCTGAGTCTTCTTTAACGTAGAGCGGGACTATCTTTCCCCTTTCAACGAACAACTCTTCGACCCTGCATCCAAAGACTTCAGCGTAGCCTTTGACCGAAACTTTTGCTTCTCCCTCTATGAGCAGTGTCGTGTCACCCTCTACGATCATCGAACTTAGTTGAGTTTTTGGATTTAACTCGTTTCGTTTCCGAACCTTATTATAATCGTTCTTATCTCGGGCATCATTCCCGTCAGATTCGTCAGGTTGTAGCTACCGATCTTCGCAACGCTGAACATGTCGTCGTAGTTCTTGTAGTAATAGTAAGCGGTTTCGTTGGCGGTTTTGTTGGTTTTTACGAAGAAGTAGTATTTGAGGAAGTGAATTCCAACTACCTTCTCGTAGATCGATCCGTTCATTCTGTAACCCTCGAAGTAGAAGTCCGCAATGGGTGTTCCGTTGTCGGTCAATGTTCTTTTGGCCAAATCTCCAGCCAGTATGAAAACGTAGCTGAAGCTTCCGTTTATTCTCGACGTGTAGTTGTATTCGCTCGTGAAGTTCTTGGAACCGTATAGATCGTCTATAATTTTCTCGGCGTAAATCGGGCGTGCGAGGATTACGGGATGGGTCTCGTCGATGAGAGCGTAATTCCTTCCAGCAACGTCGCCAACCTTAAGTGTGAAGTTCCTGTAACTCGTTTTCTTCTGATAGGCGAAGTAAACCTTCGACCTGTTGACGTCTATTAGGTAGTTGTAGTAGTCGAAGACCATCATCCTTTTGAAGCTCTGTATGGATGGTCTGAAGTCCCTAAAGATGTAGAAACTCAAACGGTTGGAGTAGAGGCTTTTCAGAGTTTGGTTGTATATGAAGGATTTGAGCGTTTCGTTTTTCTCTTCGAAGTTGACGAAGAAGACGTATTGCGTCGTATTGGGTAGATACCTTATCCAGTCCTTCCAGCAGTTTCCCATGTCGAACTTAATCTCCCTCTCCTCCTTCGTCGATGGACTTCTGAAGAGGAGGACGAGGGCTGAAGCGACCATTATCAATGCGAGGATAAGTGCCAAGAACCTTGCCGATCTCTTTTCGTGAGCTTTTGCCATGCTTCAAAGTTTTTTGTTGGATGATAAACTTTTCGAAGCGACGAACTCCTGAACTATTCTCGCCCCCAACATCGGCGTTTTGTAGTTCGAATCGGGAACGATCTCGACTATGTCCAATCCAACTATCCTATCGACGAACCTATCGAAGATGTCCAAAACCATCGTGGGATTCATTCCGAAGGGTTCCGGAGTTGAGACCGTAACGTAGCTCGGATCGAAACCGTCGAAGTCTATCGAAAGGTAGATTCTATCGTAAGGACTTAAACAGTCTTCGAGCTTCTCGATTTCGAAGTCGAAGGGCTTGAAAATCTTAAATCCCCTCTCCCTTGCATACTCCATCTCCTCCTTCGTGCAACTCCTAACACCTATGTAAACCAAATCCAATCCCAATTCCGAAACTCTCCTGCAAGTGCACGCGTGGTTGTATCTATCCCCATCGAACTCGTTTCTCAAATCCAAGTGAGCGTCGATTACGAGGTAGCAATCGACTTTCAAGTTCCTAACTATCGAATAACTGATCGTGTGTTCCCCACCTATTCCGATGGGGGTTTTTCCCTTAATTTTTGCAAAAAAGTCTTCAACGTTCCTCAAGACGCTTTGAAATCCGCCGTCAACGTTAATATTTCCAGTATCGCAAACCCTAACGAAGTCCAAATCCACATCGAAAAATGGAGAGTAACTCTCCAAGTTCCAGCTCGCAACCCTTACCGCATTTGGGGCGAACCTCGATCCCGGTATGAAGGATTGGGATCGATCGTAGGGGACTCCAAATATCACGAACTCCGCATCCTCTAAATCTGAATTTGAGATGGCAAAATAAGAGTCGATGTGCATTACCTTTCAACTATCTTCCTCTTTCCAAGTGACTCTATGTAAACTATCTCCTTCCCCGGCTCTATCCTGTCCTTAAGCTCTTCTGGAATTTGAAGCTCGAACGTTTCGTAAGTTTCCAAGTCCATGAGCTGTGCGGTGTTTCCAACAACGCTTATAACTTGTGCCCTCTTTCTCTCAACTATCGGAACGTAAACCTTTGCGGTTACTGGCTGGACTATGCTCCTCTTCTGACCGTCGAATATACCTATCGCCTCGATTCTTGCTTTAGCAGCACCGTGCTTACCAGATTTGCTTACAGAAATGCTGACGATTTCGCAGGGCTCGTCGTCTATGACTATGTAACCTCCCTCCTTCAACTGCCTAACCTCAGCCTGAACCTTCATGGAATCAAGCAAAAATCAAAATTTTTAAAGTTTTTGTTATGGCTCCGATTTCTCCCTTATCACATCCCTTATGTCTCTTGCAATTTCTTCGTCGCTTCTCCCCTCGGTTTCAACACCCAAATCCTTTGCAACCTTTTCAAGCTTCTCCCTCTTGTATTTTCCCTCCCTTATCTGTCTCTCGAACTCTACGAGTTCGAGCTCCGCCTCCCTCTCAGCCTTCTTGAATTCCGCCTTCGCCCTACCCAAGCTCCTCGCCAGTTCTGGGAGTTTGCTCGCCCCGAAGAGTAGGAAGACTATCACCAAAATCAAGAGCAACTCGTTAGGGCCTATACTACCCAACATCCTATCACCACCTAAATTCGGATTTGAAGGTATTTAAAGCTTCTTGAACCTCTCGACGTTCTCGACGAAATCCTTGGTTATGGCGGAAATCTTTTTCTGGGCTATCTCCTCAAGTAGCTCCTTCGAAGGAATCTCGTAACCGTATATCAATTCCAGCTCAAGCTGTTTCTTTGCTTTTTGATACTCCCCGTATATCCTACCCAAGGTTCTCGCCAAATCGGAGAGTTTATCGGGCCCTAAGAGGATCACCGCCAGAACTACTATCAAGGTTAGCTCACTCCAGCCTATCATTTCAAATTAACTCTCCCAAGGTGGTATTTAAGTATTTGGTTTGATGAAATGGAAAGGTTTAAGGTGAGTTTGCTCGTATATATATATATATGCAAATCAGATTCAAGGTTTGGATTGAAAAGGATGGCAAGTTCGTTATGGGTAAGGGTGGTTACGAGATCTTAAGGGCCATAGATGAGTTCGGTTCGATTTCCAAAGCCTCCGAGTTCTTGGGTATGTCATACAAGTTCGTTTGGACGTATATAAGAAACATGGAGAGGATTTTAGGTGAGAAGGTGGTTGAGAAGGTTAGGGGGAAGGAGGGCGGTGCGAAGCTTACGGATGTGGGTAGGAGACTTTTGGACTTATACGAGTGTGCCACGATCAACTTCGAATCCGTCGCTAAGGACTTTGAAAGATACGGCTTGGGGGTCAACGAGATGTTAGTCGGATGCATTTAGTATCAGCTCGTTCAAAATCTTTCTGTCCATCTTTAAAAAGTCTCTCAGCATCTTCACGACACCCCTGTAAAACCTTGCGTCTTCGCTACTCTCGACCTTCTCGCAGAATTCGTAAACCCAGCTTTCCAAGTCCTCCAAAATCTCCCTCTGCTTCTTCAACTCCTCCCTGTTACCCTTCAAAAACTCCTCACAGCTCTTGACCATGAATGCCATGAAAACCCCCAGGTGATCAGCTGGCTCCGTGTGTTCGTATATGTAACCAAACTCCTTGAACTTCTCAATCGTTTTTAGGGTTACGTTCCCGTATGGGTAGTCGCCGAAGTAGTCCGATTTGTAGAGTGAAACGTGCTCCTTAAAGGGGTTGACGAATAGATCGGTGTATTCCCTCCTAATTTCTCTCTCGAAATCCTCAAAGCTGTCGAAACCCTTTGCGTAGCTGAATATTTCCTCCACACCCTCAAGCTTCGGAAAAGCTATTCTACCCTCGTAAATCTCCTTCAAAAGCTCCTTTGGCGGGACGTCCAAAAACACCGAGGAGAAAAAGGCATACATTCCCATTCTACCCTTAACGATCTCCTCCATCTCCAACCCTCCTCCTTTTCAGCTCCTCCAAATCCCTCTTTATCTCTTCGTAAACACCTTCGAGGATTGTAACGGGTCTGCAATCCTTGCAGAAGAGCAGAGACTTCTCCATACCGGTTAAGGCTTTCAACTTCTCGTAGGCCCTCTTAGATATGTGAGGTCTTCCGCACCTCGGACACCTTACCATCTCGTCCTCGAAAACGATCCTCTCCCCCAACCTTTGAAAGTCCAATCCTTTTTCAACCCTTAAAGCGTTTTCTGGACAAGCCTTAGAGCAGAGTTCACACGCAATACACAGACCGTGATTGAAAATTATTTTTCCCACCTCCTTCCTCAAAGCGTTCATGGGGCAGAAGTTTACGCAGGAGTTGCAGAGCGTGCAGTTTTCGTTTATCTCGACAAATCCGAAGTATTTCGAATCGAACCTGCTTTCTTTGACCTCGTAAACCATCAAGGCGGAAACCAAGCTTAGCCACATCTCCCTCTTGTTTTTACCCTCAAGCTCGAATCTGACGTTTGGAGGCTCACATAGAGACTTCAAATCCCTTTCAAAATCGTTCCAGCTCGTCAACCTTAGGCAGTTGAAACCGAAGGCTTTCAAAGTGTTTGAGGCTATTTCGAAGCAATCTGGCCTGAACCTATCGCATTCGCAAGGGATTGCCAGAACCTTAAACCCCCTCAAAACCGCGTAGAGGTAGTGAACCTCGTTCAGGTAGTTCAAGCATGGGAGAAGGATTAAGGCGGTGTCTGGAAGTTCCTTCAAGTCGTTTAAATCAACCAAGGACCTTTCGCACGCAAACGTCAGCGTATCGAATCCCAAATTTGAAACCCTATCTATCCTTTCGATTATACTGTCGTGAGGTAGGAGAACGCTTTTCATTGCGGAGGTGAAGCATATCGAGGAACAGAATCCGCAGGCTTTGCAGGTGCTCAAATCGACTTTGACCTTTCCATCCTTCAGGCTTACTGAAGGACAACTGAGGCAATGGTTGCATCCCTTCAAACCGCTCTTGTAAGCCCCACAGATGTCGTGATCGACTTTAACCGCTACGAGCTTCAGGTAACCACCCAAGTTTGAAAGAACCTTGAACGCCCCGTGAAAGTCGTCACCGTAAATACCTTCTACACCGTTGAAACCCTTGCATATCACCTGCCCAGCCCTTAAAACATCAACCCTCCTACCTTCAACGAGATCGTAACCATCGACGTAAATTCTGAAGTTTCCAACTTCGCCCTCTATACCCTTAACCTTCCCTCTGACGACTCTGACCTCGTATGGATAAAGCCTTCTGATCAACTCCTCGTTGTCGGTTACGACCGTCAGGTTGCAGTGACTCGATAACTCTTCGATTATCTCCAAGTTGTCTCCAGAGTAAACTACATCCCTCCCAACCTGAACGGTATCGAAGACGTAGTTTAATGGAACCTTCTCGCTCTCTAAAACAGACTTCGCAACCTTTTCGGGATTTTTGAAGGCCTTTAAAACCCTCAAATCTAAAACCCGATACTCGTCAACCCTGTCCTTCACCTTATGGTATAAAGCGGGACATGTGAATACCGTGTAACCTTCAACTTCGAAATCTTCCTCACAGCTCACCGCTTTGCCTTCGGTTTCGAAACCCAACTTCTTACATGTTACTATCATCCTTTAATCCACTCTCAGGATAAGTTAAATGGATTTTGGTTTAAATATTTCCGCTCGGTAATATTTAAAATATCGAAAATTTTATATTTTTGCATTCTTAAATAGTTACGTGGGAGGTGTCTGAATGAAGTTAAAAATGACGAGGAGGGATTTTCTCAAAACGTCCGCGGTTGGCTTGGCCGTAGCGAGTGGCCTTATAAAGTTTGCCAAAGCGGACATATTCAAGAAGGCGGAAGAGGAACAAAAGAAGCTTGAAGAGAAGGGTTACAAGCTTGTTAAGACCATTTGCACCGGTTGTGCCGTCGGTTGCGGTTTGTTGGCGGTCGTTAAAGACGATCAATGGCTTTGGGTGGAGCCTTGGATCAACAATCCCATAAACAGAGGTAAGCTGTGTTGTAAAGGTGCATCTGCCAACTACATCGTCCACTCACCGAGGAGATTGAAGTATCCCATGATAAAGAGGAACGGAAAGTGGGAGAAGATAAGCTGGGACGAAGCCTTGGAAATCATAGCTAAAAAGCTCTGGGAGATAAGGCAGAAGTATGGGCCAGATGCCCTGTTCTTCGCAGGATCCGCAAAGGTGAGCACGGAGATGGCTTATCTGCAGAGGAAGTTCATGGCCTTCTGGGGTTCGAACAACATAGACCATCAGGCGAGGATATGCCACTCGACAACCGTAGCAGGTTTGGGTAACACTTTCGGTTACGGTGCCATGAACAACAACTTCAACGACATGAGGAATTCGAGAGCCATAATATTCCTTTCGAATCCAGCTGAGGCCCATCCCGTCAGCTTTTACCACATATACAAAGCCAAGGAGAGGGGTGCTGTCCTAATTGCCTGCGATCCTCGATTTTCGAGAACGGCTGCGGTCAGCGACGTTTACGTCAGATTCAGACCGGGAACGGATATAGCCCTGATAATGGGCATATGCCACGAACTCGTTAAGAACGGATGGTATTGTCCAGATTACGTCGAAAAGAGAACTTACGGGTTCGATTACTTCAAGGAGGAGGTTTTGAAGGACGATTACTCCCCAGAGAACGTCGAGAAGATAACGGGAGTTCCAGCAGACCTCATAAGAAAGGTTGCACAGATTCTGGCTAAAAACAGGCCGGCAACCCTTCAATACGCCATGGGTGCAACACAGCACGTAACCGGTTCTCAAAACATAAGGAGCTTTGCTATACTTCAACTGTTGATAGGGTGTGTAGGAAGGCCCGGTGGAGGTGTCAACGCCTTCAGGGGACACGACAACGTCCAAGGTGCTACGGACATGTGCGTTCTGAGCCACTCTCTGCCAGCCTACTACGGTTTGAGCGAAAAGGCGTGGAAGCACTGGTGCAGGGTTTGGAACGTCGATTACGAGTGGATTAAGAGCAGATTTTCAAGCGAGGAGATGATGCACAAGAAGGGATTCACGATGTCGAGGTTTGCTGTCGGAGCTACCGCAGAAAAATACGGCTGGAAGTTGGATCAGCCCTCGCCGATAAAGGCGATAATATGGTGGGGTCACTCAACCGCATCCATAGGTGACTTGAAGCTCGTTAAGGAGGCTTTCGAATCTGTGGAGCTTTTGGTTGTCGTCGATCCGTTCGTTGAAACGGCTGCAGCTTTACCCGAGAGAAAGGACGGTATAATAATTCTACCGGCTTGCACGGAATACGAGAGCGAAGGATTCGTTACTAATTCCGCGAGACAGATTCAGTGGAGGAACAAGGTCGTAAATCCGAGATACGAGTCGAAACCGGACATGTGGATTCTGTTCAAGCTCGTTGAGAAGCTCGACAAATACGATCCCGGTTTGTATGCCAAGTTTACCGCAAACTTTGGTGGTAAAAGTCCGGAGGAGATTAGGCCAGAAGAGGTTTGGGACAAGGAGGTAATGGTTGGGTGCATATCGATAGGAATGCTCGGACAGAAGAGCTGGAGGATAAAGAGACAGCAAGAATATGACTACACGTTCAGCGAGGAGGATTGTAGGTCTTACGGAGGGCCCTGCAAGGGTGAATACTGGGGATTGCCCTGGCCATGCTGGAACGACAAGCACCCCGGAACTCCCATCCTGTATAGGGACGACATACCTGTGTGGGAGGGAGGCCACGACTTCAGAGTCAAGTGGGGTCCGAAGGCTCCAGATGGAAAATCGCTTTTGAGCGGTGTCAATCCTCAGAACGAGATATACGTCAACGGCGTCAAGTGGTTGTTTGCGATAGGTGAAACCTTCGAAGAGTATCTCGACAAGAACATGCTACCATCTGGTAGGGGTAGGGCGAGGTTCTACGCTTGGAACATGAAAGACCCACTGCCGAAGATAAGAGAGCCGATATACTCACCGCGCTTGGACCTCGTCAGCAGGTATCCGACTTACGAGGACGAGAAGTATGGAAAGTTCCACTTCAGAGTTAAGATAAAGGGAAGGAGTTGGCAAATAGCCTGGTTAAAGGCAAACGTCGTCGACATATTCCCGCTCGTTTGGACATCTGGTAGGCAGGTAGAGCACATGGGTGGAGGGGCGGAAACGAGGAGCAATCCGATATTAGCGGAGTTACAGCCCGAGATGTATGTTGAGATAAATCCGAAGACCGCTATGGAGAGGGGAATAAGGGACGGAGATTGGGTTGCAGTCGTTTCACCGAGAAGCTTGGAATACGACGACACTCCAGCTTACATAATTGTCAAGGCGAGGGTGACTTCCTCGGTTCCAGAGTGGTTGGTGTTCACTCCGTTCCACTGGGCGGGTCAGTTCCAGGGCAAACCCTACTTGGACAGATTCCCAGTGACGAACGACATGGACACGAGACCCATAGTTTACGGCGATTCGTGTAACATAGTCAACCCACCGGGATGGGATCCGGAGACGCAGATGCAGGCTACGAAGTCGGGAATATGCAATGTGGTTAGGGCGGACAAGTTGCAGGAGTTCCTGAGTCAATACAGGAGCAAGATAGAGAAGTTGAAGGCGGAGTTAAGGAAGATGAAGGTTATGGAATGAGGTGATGCACATGCTGAAATTTTTGGTCGATACTCATCACAATCTCTGTATAAAGTGTAAGGGATGCATGGCGATATGCAAGAACTACAACAAGACACCCAAGGGTGTGAACAGAATTCAGGTTGTAACGATAAACGAGGGTCAGCCGGGTCAGTTGAATATACCCATAATGTGCCTCCACTGCAACGATCCGCCTTGCATGAAGGTTTGTCCCGTTAAAGCAATTTACAAGAGGGAAGACGGAATAGTTCTGGTTGACAAGGACAAGTGCATAGGCTGTGGCTACTGTGCTTGGGCCTGCCCCTTCGGAGCTCCTCAATTCCCAGAGGGCGGAGCTTTCGGTAGCAAGGGTAAGATGGACAAGTGCACGTACTGCGTCCTACCTTTTGAGCCGGAGAGAGACGAAAAGGGTAACGTGATTTACAGGGACCCAGTTCCGAGATGTGCTCTGATATGTCCGTGCGAAACGATACTGGCTGGAGAGATGAAAGAAATAACCAAGAAGCTTAGGGAGAGAGTTGGTGCTCTGACAGCGTCGAAGATAGAGAGCTTATTCCTGTTCTAATTTTTTGGTGGTAGAGATGTCGAGGGCAATAGTAGCGGTAGCCTTCGTAGTTGCACTGATCGCATTGTATCCCTACGTTTCCAACATATCAACAGTTTCAAGCCTTAAGGGGAGTTACGTCTTTAAGTGGAGCGAGATACCTATAGAAAAGAGGGGAACGTTATACGGGGAATCTCTAAAGACGGTAACCAAGTTCAACAATGCAGTCAAGGTGTTGCTCGAAATAGCCGGAATTTTCGTCGTCATTTTAACGGTAGTGGAGTATTACAAATATTACAAAATCCATAAGGAGGAGGTAGAATGATGCTCAAAAGGTTTTCTTGGCATCAAAGGCTTGCCCACTTCGTTGGAAGCGTATCGGGAATGATGCTTTTGATAACGGGACTACCAATAATGTTTCCAGAACACTTGGGATGGGTATTTGGAATTTTCGGAGGTTCAACCGTTACTATGTTCCTTCACAGGGTGTTCGCAGTAATTCTGATCTTCAGCTTCGCCTACTTCGGAACTTACTTCGTCCTCGAAAGGATAGTGAGAGGTAGGGGTGATTCGAACATAAAGAACTTTGGACTGTCAGCGGAATTCATAAGCGAGGTTGTCGCCGGTGCTGTTAGAGACATACTCTGGACTTTGGGACTAAGGAGGGAGAGACCTAAGTTCGGTAAATACGACTGGATAATGGTTTCAGACATCTACCTATTACCTGTTCTCGCTTTCATAGAGATCATCACGGGCACGATAATGTGGTTTCCGAGGAGCTTCGACTTCGTAACGTCCAACCCCGGACTGTTCTTTGTCGTAAGGACAATACACGCAGGGGTTGCATTCTTCCTACTGCTCTTCGTCTTGGCCCACGCCGGAATCCTGCATTTAACACCCGGAAACTTCCCAATAAACATGAGCATATTCAGCGGGAAGATTTCGAGAAGAAAGGCCGAGGTCGAGCACGAGAAGTGGGTTGAAGTTGCTGAGGAGGTTGAGGGAGAGGAGAAAAAGAGTTCCTCAAAGCTTTGCTACGTGTTCGGGGCTATAACGATAGTTAATCTAATCGCGTTGGCCTACGTCCCGTTTGCAATGAGGAACGAGTGGCTTGCAGGTTTGAGGGTTAGCGGAGACGGGATAGTTACTTTCGCTTTGGGTTTGGGTGTTGTAACGCTGATAGTTTACGTGATCGCAAGCGTAATAGCTTTCGTCAAGGGAATCAAGAGTTGATTCAAAAATTTTTTATCTCGGATTTTTGAATTCTTATCGTGCATACTATTAAGGATGTCCTCGTAAATTTGAAGAACACAACGGAACTTATCGTAGATTTGGCATATTCCGCACTTCTCTTTGACATGGAAGACATTGCGGAGGAGGTATTAGAGCTCGAGGAGAAGATTTTAGACCTCCTGCAGGAGTTGAGGTTTTTGGCCATAGTTTCGACGAGAAGCAGGGAAGTTGCAAAATCGCTCTCTCCGATACTTCAAATAGGTTCCGCATCTCAAAAGATAGGCAACGCATCTGGAGATATAGCAACGTTGGTTCTGAGGGGGTTCAAACTTCCCAAGGAGATAGTAAACGCAATAATAACTCAGCTCGAAGAGACCCTCGTTAAGGTTACGGTCAGCAGAGAGGGGGAGTTGGCAAACAAAACTTTGGGAGAGGTCAAACTTCATACGAGAACGGGAATGAGGGTCATTGCCATAAAGAGGGGTTTCGAGTGGATATTCAATCCCGATAGAGATACGAAGATTTTGGTCGGAGACGTTCTGTTTGCGAGGGGAGATATAAGTGGTGTTCCGAAGTTCGTTGAGATGGCCACGGGTAAGAGAGTGGAGGTTGAAACTAAAGAGGTTGAGGTGGAGATAGAGGATTTGGATAAGGCGGTGGACATATTGGTGGACATGAAGAACCTTTCTGAGCTTGCGGTTGATTTGGGGTATTCGTCTATACTCTACTACAACGAGGACATAGCTCAGGAGGTCGTTTACCTTGAGGAGAGGATAGACAACATGAGGTTCGATCTGATTTACTGGGTTTTGAGGAGTAGCAAGCACTTCAAAGAGGACGAGATGAAACACCTTATAGCTCTTTTGGATTTGGCCTACTGCAGTGAGCAGATTGCGGATTCCGCAAGGGAGATAGCGGAGATAGTTCTCGAAAAGATGGAAATTCATCCCATATTTTTATCCGCAATGAAGGAGGCGGATGAGGTTATAACACTCGTTGAGGTTAAGGAGGGCTCGAAACTTCACGGTAAGACGTTGGGAGAGGCGAAGGTCGAAACAAATACGGGTATGCACGTTATAGCCATAAAGAGGGGAAAGAAGTGGATAACGAAACCGAGCGCTGGGACGAAGGTTTTCGCTGGAGACGTTTTAATTGCAAAGGGGACGAGGGAGAGCGAAAAGTTACTTAGAAAACTCTGCTCTTCTTAACTCCCTTAGGATTTCATCCAAACTCACGTTCATCTCTTCAAGCTTTTTCTTAGCCCTGCTGAAACTGCTGTAACTGTAATCAAGCCCGTTCGCCTTCTTGAAAATTGAGTCCAACTCGCTTTCGCTCAAAAACTCCTTTAAGAAGTCCTTCAAGTCTATCACTCTAATCTCGAACCTTCCAACGAATTTGAAGTTTTCGTATAAAAAGGCTTCGATCCTCCAACAGCTTTCGCATTCAGAAATCATTATCCAGTTGCCGACCCATCCCAGCTGATTCATCTTCCCCCCGCACTCGCAAAACCCTCCGAATCCCTTCGTAGGTTCGATTTTATATGCCTTGTTCTCAAAAAATAGTATGTTGGGCCTGATCAGGTAGGCCTTCATACCGAAACCACTTTCTTAACCTCCGGTATCCTACTCTTCAGATGCTGTTCCACGAAAGACGTCAGCGTTATTTGAGAGAGCGGACAACCGTAGCAGGCACCTAAGAGCTTCACCTTCACAACACCCTCCTTTTCGTCAACATCTACAACGACTATGTTACCACCGTCCGCCATCAGGTAGGGTCTTATCTCCTTGTTCACGACCTCCTCAACCTTCTCCCTCAGGGACATGGTCTAACTTTGCGGAACTAAATATAAGCTTTCGCATCAATTTTTTAAAGCGGGAATTCTACAACGCTTATGATGTATAAGAACACATACCTGGAGAAGATGGGGGAGCTTTTGAAGCACGTGATGGACGTAGCGAACGATATAGAGAAAGCAGTCAAAGAGCTAACGGACGACGAGAACATAAAGGAGATGTTCAAAAGTGACGTGGAACACATAATGGACAAGTTTTACGGTGGAGACATAACGGCGGAAGAGGCTTTAAACAACCTGAACATGCTTAAGATTTACGTCATCTCCCAGCTGGACACGCACTACAAGAGGATAGTGGACGTTTTGGGCGATCTCGAGAGGAAGGTTAGGAGGTTGAAGGAGGAGGTTTCCGAGGGGATAGTTGCGGATATCGTAAACTACATAGTTAAGACCATTGAGAGTGCGGAGATGGAGTTGAAGAGCTAAATGAGTTCAAGGGATTTTAAAACCTCTTTTAACTTCTCCGTTTTTTCTGGAGAGAGCTCTACAAGAGGCAACCTCGGTTTTCCAGCTGGTAGTCCCATCAACTCCAAGGCCTTCTTAACGGGAATTGGATTCGTGTCGATGAAGAGGACTTCGAACAACGGGTAGAGCTTGAAATGTAACTCTCTCGCCCTATCCAAATTACCCTCTTTGAATGCGAGATACATCTCCTTCATCAGGTGAGGTGCGACGTTCGCTGCAACGCTTATAACTCCCTTCCCACCCAGAGCCAAGATAGGTAGCGTTAGGAAGTCGTCTCCCGAAAGAACTACGAAATCGTCTGGTGTAGCTCTGATAATTTCCGAAACCTGCCTGAGGTTACCGCTCGCCTCCTTAATTCCAACTATGTTGTCGAAATCCCTCGCAAGCCTGTTCACGACATCGGGGGTTATGTTGCATGCGGTTCTCGATGGAACGTTGTATATAATTATGGGTATGGACAGCTCCTCCGCAATCCTCTTGTAGTGCCTATACAAACCTTCCTTGTTAGGTTTGTTGTAGTAGGGCGTTATGAACATTGCAGCGTCAGCTCCGGCCTTTTCAACCTCCTTACCCAAGAATACCGCTTCCCTCGTAGAGTTCGATCCAGCTCCTGCTATAACTGGAACTTTCGAAACCTCGCAAACGTATCTAACTATCTCCACGTGTTCTTGGTAGCTCAGTGTTGCGGATTCACCGGTTGTTCCAGCTGGAACGACCGCATCTACATGCTTCTCAAGGTAATCCAAGTTTTTGGCAATCCCTTCGAAATCGACTTCGAAGTTCTCCTTAAAGGGGGTTACCAAAGCTGGAATTACCCCCTCAAACATTTACCCACCCTCTGTTGACCTTTCTCGTTATGTAACCTGCCACCCTGTTCCTAACCTTCTTGCTCTTTATGTTGGTCAGTTCTTGGACGAGCTTCTTGTTTACGTCGAAGTCCCCCGTCCAGACGTCTGGATACCTTCTCAACAACTCCATCGCTATATTTTTAATGTAAGCGGGTTTTACCGTGCCCATGCAATTGCTTAAAAATCGTTTTATTTAAACTTTGTCTTAAGCAACACATTTATATTCATTGGGTCTTAATCCTTTACGGAGCCCCGTAGGGTAGTGGTCAATCCTGCGGGACTCTGGATCCCGCGACCCCGGTTCGAATCCGGGCGGGGCTATTCTCTGCTAACCTTTTTTGCTCTATTTTCTTTTTTAAGCGTTTAAACTGTTTTAATATCTCTTCTTTTTCTGGAGCGACGGTTATTAGCGTTTTTTCTATGTTTTCCATGATTGTCCGATGTTGTTCAACGTAGACATCGCACATAAAATCAACGGATACGATCTTCAAATACGGTCCGATTCTTGAAAAACTTGGTATTTCCCTCGGAAAGACCACTGACGAAGTTATCACTGCTGTAAGGAGCTCGCTATCTGGATTGCACATGCCGTTCAAGCGGTTAGGAATAATCCTGAGAGAAGAAGACATCAAAAAGAAGACGGAAGAGATCGGGACGCTCATAAGGGGTGGTCCGAAGAGGCGATCAGAGCAGAGGCTATTATGGAATTAGCATACCCTCAAATGATCAGGAGAATAGGAGATTTCGATAAGGCGATAGATTCAGCCTATGGCGACCTGGTCAAGTTCCGTGAGAAATTAAGTGATCTTACAGGAGATATCGGAGCAATCTATATCCCCTATTTCAGGAAAGCTGTGGAGATATTGTCCCGCTTCATTAAATTCTTGAATGCTTCACCTATCCTAAAGACGGCATTCGCATTCAGTGCTCTTGGGCTGACGGTCTCTTTAATTGGTCAATACCGAAGGCTTATAACGCTCTGAAAACGTTTTTCACAATCTCTAAAGCGATGACAGAATTTATCTACTCGAGAATTATCCCGGCAACGGTGGCCGAGGCTTATGCTACTTTCCTGAAGAGGCTGTGGAAAGCTTCAATTCGATAATTTTCGGCGGTAAAATTAACTTAATCCCACCAGAAGGCGATGACTTCGCATACAACTCTATTAAACTGGGTTGGAACGATGTATTTGATGCTCTACTTTGCGCAACCGCAAAAAGACTCGGAATAAAGGCTTTGAGTTTGGATAGAAAATTTAAAAAGTTCCTTAAAGAATACGGATTCGAAACCGATCTACCCGTCACCCATAGGGATACTCTCTAAAAACCTTTAAATATCGATTTTGAGCGTTATCGGTTTGATGCTCCTACCGAAAAAGGTGTTCTTCACGAAGGGAGTTGGAAGGCATGAAGATGCACTCGTCAGCTTCGAATTGGCTTTGAGAGACGCCGGAATAGAGAAGTTTAACCTCGTTCCGGTCAGTAGCATATACCCACCGAACTGTATCGAAGTCAGCAGAGAGGAGGGGTTGAAGGAGTTGAAGCCCGGGCAGATAGTCTTTTGCGTTATGGCGAAGTTTACGAGCAACGAAGAAGGGAAAACGATCTACGCAAGCATAGGAGTCGCACTTCCAGAGGACAAAAACCTGAACGGCTACATAACGGAATACATGGGTTACTGCGATGAAGACGAGGACGTTGGAAGATACGCTGAAGATAACGCGAGGTTCATGCTCGAAACCGCGTTCAACGTTAAACCCTCGAAAGTTTTTAACGTTACCGCCAAGGCGAGGGTTGAGAAATACACCACCGTCGTAGCGACAGCGGTTTTCATCATCTGATCGTGAACCTTGCGGGTTCTATCCTCTCGCCCTTACATCTTGGACACTTGGTCGCTTTATACTTGCTGAACTCGAATCCGCAGTTCTTGCATCTCGGAGGTATCATCATTAGCCTTCTCCCCTTCCTCCTGACGATCTTGGCAATTTTATCCATAAGAGCGTAGATTTCCTTTTCTCTTTCAGGCTCCAAACCCAACTTGTAGCAGATCTCTCTTGCAGTCAAAGCCTCCCTCTCAAGTAGCTCTATAACGTCCTCGATCAGAGCCATGCTAAGGATTGGAAAACGATTTAAATAATCCTTGCAATTTGGTGGCATGGCGAAAATTTACTACGATAAGGATGCGGACTTGAAACATCTCGAAGACAAAACGGTCGCAATTCTTGGCTACGGGAGTCAGGGAAGGGCTCACGCCCTAAATCTGAAGGACTCTGGCGTGAGGGTGGTGGTCGGACTTTATAAGGGGAGTAAGAGCTGGAAGACCGCTGAAGAAGACGGAATGAAGGTTGTGGAGGTTGAAAGGGCCGTTGAAGAGGGAGACGTGATAATGTTCCTAATTCCGGACATGGTTCAGCCGGAGGTTTACAGGAGGTTGGTTAAGGACAGACTTGAGGAGGGAGACATGTTGATGTTCGCTCACGGCTTCAACATCCACTACAACCAGATAGTCCCTCCTGATTTCGTTGACGTCACAATGGTTGCACCTAAGAGCCCGGGACATCTGGTTAGAAGGATGTTCGTTGAGGGAAAGGGAGTCCCAGCCTTAATTGCTGTCCATCGTAACTACACTGGAAAGGCTTTGGAAGTAGCTTTGGCCTACGCGAAGGCGATAGGTTGCACGAGAGCGGGAGTTATAGAGACAACTTTTAAGGAGGAAACGGAAACCGATCTGTTTGGAGAGCAAGTCGATCTGTGTGGCGGAGTTACGGAGCTCATAAAGGCGACGTTCGAAACGATGGTAGAGGCCGGATACCAGCCAGAAGTTGCCTACTTCGAAGCCCTTCACGAGCTGAAGCTCATAGTCGATCTGATATACGAGGGAGGTCTGATGAAGATGTGGAACGCCGTTAGTGAAACCGCAAAATACGGAGGTTTGACGAGGGGTAGGAGGATAATAAACGAGAAGGTTAGAGAGGAGATGAGGAAGATTTTGAAGGAGATACAAACTGGTGAGTTTGCGAGGGAGTGGATTCTCGAAAACAAAGCTGGAAGACCAGTTTACAACAGACTTCTTGAGATGGAGAGGGAGCATCTGATAGAGAAGGTTGGAGCCAAACTTAGGGCTATGATGCCCTGGTTGGAGTAGCGAAAGGATTTTAAACACCCTTCTCTATCTAACCTTTAGCTCCGGTGGTGTAGCCCGGCCAATCATACGGGCCTTTCGAGCCCGTGACCCGGGTTCAAATCCCGGCCGGAGCACTTTTAACAAATTTTGAAGATGGTTGGATGCTGATAGCGATAGAGGGAATAGACGGGGCTGGGAAAACCACTGTGGCAAGGTATCTCTTCGAAGAGTTGAGGAGGAGGGGATACGACGTAGTTCTTTTAAAGGAGCCTACCGAGAGCGAATACGGTAGAAAGGTTAGGGAACTTTTGAGGAGTGGAAAGTCAAACCCCCATTTGGAGCTCGAACTCTTTTTGAAGGATAGGGAGTGGAACGTTAGAAACAACGTTTTGCCAGCACTTGAGAGTGGTAAGATCGTCATTATGGACAGATACTACTACTCAACCGTAGCCTATCAGGGAGCCTCGGGAATAGACATAGAATACATAAGGAGGTTGAACGAGAGATTTCCCAAGCCCGATTTGGTGATAATTTTGGACGTCCGCCCGGAGGTGGCTTTGAAGAGAATTGAGGATAGAAGAAGGGAGAGGTTTGAAAGGCTGGACTTCCTTAGAAGGGTTAGGGAGATATTTCTAAGTATAAAAAACAATGTCGTCGTTGTAGATGCGGAGAGGGATTTGGAGACCGTTAAAAGTGATGTTCTCAACGTGGTCTTAAAGTATTTAAAGGATCGCAACCGACTGCAGTCATGTCCCGTAGGTTGAAGGGTGCCTTCGCATACCTCTTAGGTCCAATAAGTGGCATAGTTCTGCTACTGATTGAGAGGGATCACTTCGTGAGGTTTCATGCGATGCAATCAACTGTAACCTTCGTCTCTCTCTGGATACTGGCGGGGATTTCGAGGTTCGTCCCCTTCGTCGGATGGATAGTCTCTGGACTCGTCAACGTTGTGGCAATTGCACTCTGGATAGTCGGAATTTATAAGGCTTACAACGGAGAATACTACAAGTTTCCGATATTTGGGGATTTGGCTGAGAGTTTGATGTAGCCCGTCCTGTGGAATCCCCCTCATCCGCTCGGGGGACGCATGGCGGACGGGCGATTTAGACTACACCCAGAACTTTAAAAGTTTTTCTTTAGATAATCTATCACGCTCTTAAAAACGATCGCCCCGTCTCCGTAAACGTCATCCCTACCCTGCTGGTAACCCCAGAAAACCCTCTCTGGATGAGGCATCAATCCAAAAACGTTTCCTTTGACGTTGCATATCCCCGCAATGTTGAATACAGAGCCGTTGGGATTCCAAGGGTAGCCCGCGTATTTCCCCTCTTCATCTACGTATCTGAAGACTATCTGTCTGTTCTCTACGAGCCTGTCCAAAACTTCATCGTTCGGAAAAACCACTCTACCTTCCGCATGGGCTACGGGGAACATAACGATCCTACCCAAATCGAGTAAGTTCGTGAAGACGCATTTGTTTTCGTGTTTTAAGAGTGAGGGTCTGCATTCAAATCTTGCGGATTCGTTTACCGTTAAAGCCATTTGAGGCTTTTCGGAAATTGGTTTGTCCTCATCGAATCCCGGTAAGGCACCCAACTCCACCAAAACCTGAAAGCCGTTGCATATTCCCAAAACGGGATATCCTTCCCTTATAAAAATCTCCAAATCCCTTCTTAAAACGCTCTTCAGTCTTGCGGAGAGTATGGCACCAGCTCTAACGTAGTCTCCTGCCGAAAATCCACCGGGAATTACGAGGCAGTGATAATCGAAGAGGCTTCTCTGTTCGCTCTCCTTAATCGTATCGCTGTAGAACTGCTTTAAGTGAACTGCTTCAGCGTTAACGCCGAGATTTTTAAAGGCTTTGACAGTCTCCTCTTCGCAGTTAGTTCCCTCTATCCTCAGGACCGCAACCCTAATCTCTTCCAATTCCATAGGTCTTCGTGGTCGGGGTAACTTTTATCACTATCGAATTTTTTGGGTGCTACGTGAGGTTTAGGAGGATAGAGGCAGGAAGCTTTTACAGTTACCTGAGCGAGGGATGTAGAATCTGTAGGAGAGGGGCGAAGATGGTAATCTTTATCACGGGTATTTGCCACAACGACTGTTTCTACTGTCCAATTTCCGAGGATAGAAAAGGCAGAGACGTTGTTTTTGCTAACGAGAGGGAGGTTAAGAGTATGGAGGATGCGATAGATGAAGCAAACGCCATGTCCGCCGAGGGGATAGCGATAACTGGAGGGGAGCCCCTGTTAAAGCTGGATAGGGTTATAGAATTTCTGAAAACTTTTAAAGACTTGCACAGCCATCTTTACACATCCATTCCAGCAAGTTACAAGGTTTTAAGCAGGTTGAAGCATTTGGACGAGGTAAGGTTTCATCCCCCAGAACTGAAGAACGTGAAGGCCTACGAAGAACCGATAAGGGTTGCCAAAAGGATGGGTATGGATGTTGGCTTCGAAATTCCCTCAATTGCCGTAAGCGAGGAGATCGTAGAGATTGCCAACAAACACGACGTGTTTTTGAACCTAAACGAGTTGGAGTTCTCTTCCACGAACTACGAAAACCTCGTTAAGAGGGGATTCAAGCCGAACGATCACTACGGATGTTCCAATTGCGATGAGATAGTTAGGGTTTACGCTGAGAGGGTGAAGAAGTTCCACTACTGCAGTGCAAGGTTTAAGGATAGAGCACAACTGAGAAGGAGGTTGATCAGAATGGCCAAGAACCTCCCAGACTTTTACATTGTGACGAGAGAGGGAACCGTGATATGCGGATACGTCGAAGGAGACGTTGAAAGGATTAAAAGGTATTTGGATTCCAAGGGTTTGAAAGCCAACGTTGACTACGTCGTTGTCGAGGGTGGAATTGAGACGTCGGTCGAATTTGTTGAAAGACACTTGGATGAGTTGAAGAGACTTGGAACAAACGTTTTTATAATCGAGAGGTATCCGACATTCAAGAGGATAGTGGTAGAGGTAAACCCGCTATGATAGAGAAGGTTAGAGAGAGACTGATAAACTACCTTAAAAGGGATAGGAGCGGTATCAGAAGGGAAGTTTTGAGCATAATGAGCGACGGAAAAAAATACACAACCGTTGAGGTTTACGAGATACTGAAATCCAAGGGATACAACGTCAACCTGAGGGGAATTTCGGCAATGCTCGGATTGATGAACACGAGGTTGGGAATAGTGAAGACGGAGATGGGCGAGAAGAACAGATACTACGTAAAACCCGAGTTCATAGAGTTGGTGAAATCCGTTCTGAGGGAGTTCTCATGAACCCCGTATACAAGCTATACGAGCTGAAGTTGCTGAGGGAGGTTAAAAGCTATCCTCCTCCGAGGCACGTGGCATTTATAATGGACGGTAACAGGAGGTTCGCCAAGAAGTTGGGTTTACCTCCACACATGGGTCACGTTTTCGGATCGAGAAAGGCCGAAGAGGTTTTGAAGTGGTGCCTCGAACTTAAAATTAAAACGGTTACAGCCTACGCCTTTTCAACAGAAAACTTCAGGAGGAGTGAAGAGGAGAAGAGAAATCTCTTCAAGCTGATGGAGAAGCAGTTGAGGAGGCTGATCGAAGACAAGAGAATCCACAAGAACAGGGTCAGGGTTAGGGTAGTTGGAAAGAAAGAACTGCTACCTGAGAAAGTGCAAAGGGTAGTTGAAGAGCTTGAGAGGGTTACCGAAAGTTACGGAAAGCACTTTCTGAACATAGCCATAGCTTACGGGGGGAGACAGGAGATAATGGATGCGGTAAAAAGGGTTCTCAAGATGGTTGAAAACGGAGTCGTTAAACCCGATGATATAGATTACGGGTTGATCGAGAGATTCCTGTATTCCGACAACGGATACGAGAGTGTGGACATACTGATAAGGACGGGAGGGGAGCAGAGGCTTTCAAACTTCCTACCTTGGCAAACCGCAAACAGCTTGGCCTACTTCTGCGACGTTTGCTGGCCAGAGTTTAGGAAGATAGATTTCTTGAGGGCAGTTAGGATGTGGCAGAGGAGGGTCTTTGGTCAACATTTATAAATAGTGATGTCGAAGAACGTCACACATGACCTCAAAGCTGATGTATGAGTTCAAGAGGAAGTTGGAGGAGCTTGAGAGGTATAAGGGTAGGGGCACCGAGCTAATTACACTTTACATTCCTCCAGATAAAAATATAGCGGACGTCGTAAGCCAGCTCAGGAGTGAGCTTAGCCAGGCTGAAAACATAAAGTCCAAGCAGACGAGGGTAAACGTTATCGGTGGGCTTGAAGCTATACTTCAGAGGCTGAAGATGTTCAAAAAACCTCCCGAGCACGGGATGGTAATAGTCAGTGGTGTCGTTGAGGAGGACGGTAAGCAGAAGAGGGTAACGGAGATAATAATCCCCCCAGAGCCGGTGCCGTTGTATAAATATCACTGCGATTCGAAGTTTTACTTGGAGCCCTTAAAGGAAATGCTCAAAGAAAAGAAGGTTTACGGACTCATAGTTTTGGACAGGAGAGAAGCGACGATAGGATTGCTTAGAGGGAAGAGGATAGAGGTTTTGGACTACAAAACTTCGAACGTTCCCGGTAAGCACAGGCAAGGAGGTCAGAGTAGCGTTAGGTTTGAAAGGTTGAGGGAAATTGCGATTCACGAGTTCTACAAGAGGATCGGGGATTCCGCAAACGAAGCGTTTCTACCTCACAAGGACGAGTTGGAGGGCATACTCATTGGAGGTCCCTCCCCAACCAAGGAAGAATTTTACAAGGGTGAGTATCTGCATCACGAGTTGCAGAGGAAGGTTATAGGTCTTTTCGACGTGGGTTACACCGACGAGAGCGGATTGTATGAGCTCGTTGAGAAGGCACAGGATAAACTGCACGAGTTGGATCTGGTTAGGGAGAAGAGGTTGATGAGCAGGTTTTTGAAGGAAGTCGTGAACGACGGCCTTGCAGCTTACGGAGAGGAGGAGGTTAGAAGGTATCTGGCAATGGGTGCCGTTGACACTCTTCTGTTGAGTGAGGGTCTAAGGTTGGAGAGGGTTAGATACAGATGTCCGAAGTGCGGTAAGGAGAAGGAAGTGACTTTGAGAGACGAAACTACGAAGAAGGTCATCTGCGAGGATTGCAACGTCGAGATGGAAGAGGTCGAGAGGAGAGACGTAATACTTGAACTCTCGGAACTCGCCGAACAGAGTGGTGCAAAGGTGGAGATACTCTCAACTGAGAGCGAAGAGGGGGCAATGCTCTTAAACGCCTTCGGTGGGATTGCAGCGATATTGAGATTCAAGCCCAGATGAAAGGCTCTTACGTTCTACTTTTGATGCTCAAAGAACCCAAGAGGGTCAAGGTTGGAAAGCTCGGTTTTGTAGACTTTAAAGCTGGCTGGTATGCATACGTGGGAAGCGGTATGAACTCTCTGATCGGTAGGGTTGCGAGGCACTTCAAAAGGAACAAAAAGCTGAGGTGGCACATAGACTACCTAACCACCGTTGCGGACGACGTTGTCGTTTTTCTCCTTCCGAACGGGAAGGAGTGCGAACTTGCAAAACTTTTTAACGGATTCGAATGCGTTGAGGGTTTTGGCTGTTCGGATTGCTCATGCAGAAGCCACCTCTTCTACTTGGGCAACTTTAAATAACACACTCCAAACTCCCTTCATGAAAGGTAAAGTCGTTTTGGTAGTTCTCCTCTCAGCACTTCTGTTTGGATGTGTCGGAAAACCGGTCGTAAAAAGTGTTAAAAATAGATGGGGCAACGTCAATAGGGATTACACTGAAATAATTACGGAGATAGACGTTTACAATCCAAACCCATTTCCACTCCCCATAAAGGACGTTCTGACTGAAGTCTATCTCAACTATATGAAGGTCGGTGAGGGAAAGGCACTTCAGTCCGAAATAAAGGCAAACTCCGAGTCAAAAGTCGTTATTTCAACAAAGATCAATAACAGTAAAATTCCAGAATGGTGGATTAGCCACATCAGAAATGGAGAGAAATCGAATTTGATGGTAAAGGGTTACGTTGTTTTCGATCTTAAATTTACGACGTTTAAGCTCGAGCTTCCCAAGATTGAGAGGGTTATAAAGACCGACTTCCTCAGCGGAATAAAGGGTGAAAAGGAAACTTTCAACTTGGGTCCGTTTAAGGTAACGGCAAACGTTGAAAACGCTAAGTGGGGTAGTGTTAACGAAAAACACACGCAAATAATAGTTTTCTTAAACGTAAAGAACGAAAACTCCGTGCCAATATACGTCAGTAAGACCCACTATGTTATAGACGTTAACGGTATAGAGTTGGGGGAGGGATACAACAACGTCAGCATGATGATTCCCCCGAAAACCTCCAAAACCGTCCCGATAATCTTCGACATAAAAACTCAAAAGCTTAAGGACTGGTGGGTCAGTCACATAAAGAACGGAGAGAAGAGCGTAGTTCTGGTTAAGATAAAGCCATACGTGGAGATCGGTAAGCATAAATACGAGTTCGAGCTGGCGGAAATGAAGTTCAGCTTCGAAACTCACATGCTCGAATGAACTCCTCAGCCAATCTATCCTTTTTGTAACCGTGATCTATGAAATCCCAAGGAAGCTCAACCTCCAAGGGTATTCTCTTCAAATACTTCGTTAATCCGAGTTTCTCTACCGCCCTCAAATTAGGCTTGAAATCGAACAACCTACATACATCCGTGTCACCTCTCGACAGAACGGTCTGAACAGCAAACCTCTCAACGCTTTCGACGTTGACTTCGCACAGCTTGGAGAGCTCCCTGATTAGAAATCTCTTTCTCTCCTTCAAAACTCTGAATCCCTCCTTAAAGTCGTCAAAGCCCGTGTATGGACACCATTGAAGCGGTGTATGGGGTTTTGGGGAGAGGGGATTTATCGAAACCGACACGTCCACCTTCATACTCCTTACCTTCTTCACGAGCTCAACTATTCCCTTGACGTCCTCAAATCTCTCGTTGGGTAACCCGATCATGAAGTAGAACTTGAAACTCCTGATACCCCTTTCACTGCAGATTTTAACTGCGTTGATTATGTCCTCCTCGCTCAAGCCCTTGTTCAGAACGTCCCTAATCCTATCGCTACCCGCCTCGGGTGCGATTGTTACGCTTCTCAACCCCCCTTCAACCAAAATCTCTACTATCTCTTCATCCAACCTGTCCGCCCTCGTGGATGAAGGTGAAACGGTGAAACCCATACCGACCAACTCCGATAAAAGGTCCTTTATCCTCGGATGGTCTAAAGTTGAAGGGGCAACCAAGCAAGCTTTATCCACGAAACCCCTGTAATCTTCAGCTGTTTCGATTAAAATTCTCACGTCCCTCCACCTTGGCGGTGAGTATATTTGTCTGACGACGCAAAACCTGCAACGCCTTACACAACCCCTCCCAACCTCCAATATGAGGCACCTCCCAAAAACGGAGTTTGCAATTATCTGTCTGTTCAGATAGAAGTCCAGCTTTTTGGGATAAATCCTCTTAACCCTCCCCTCCTTAACCCAAATACCCTCGCATTCCAAATCCTCAACGGTTTTGGCGTTTGCTATAACATCCAACACTTTCGAGTTTTCAACCTCTCCAACGACGAAGGCGTCGAAGAACTTCGAAATGGGTTTGGGATTTATCATGGCACAGGGACCACCTGCAACTTTCAAACCCTTAAAACCGCTCTCCCTCAAAATCCTTACGGCGTTGAAGTAATCCTCTTCAAATTGGAGGGAAAAGAGGGCCAAATCGAAATCCTTTAGTGGAGTTCCGCTTTCGAAACTCCTCAAGCAGTTGTGAACGTCCAAGTAGAACCTCTCGCATATGCAGTTTTCCAAAGAGTTCAGGTAGGCGTAGATGTATTGAAGCCCTATGTTGGCTATTCCGCTCGCGTAAGCGTTTGGATATACCAATGCAATCCTCCTCATTCCCTTCCTCCACTTTTTGACGAAGGGGTTCTCCTCCACTACAAAAACTTAAACCCTCAAATATTAACCTTAATCCGTGGTAATAGACTACCAATCGACGAGGGAATCGAGGGAAATTGCGAGGCGTTACGGTTACAACGAATTCATAGTGAGGAGGTGGATAAACTTCTTTGGGATAGAGGAGACCTTGAAGCTTATAGAGGCTATGGAGAGGGGGATTCCCAAGCACGTAAGGGTCAACACTATAAAGATCGACGAAGGTGAGTTGGTTGAAAGACTGAAGGAGAGGGGTTTCGAGGTCGAGAAGACCGAAGTTCCGTTCTGCTACGAGGTCTTGAGGGAGCCATACTCCGTAGGTGCAACTCCAGAATACCTCATGGGCTACTACTACGTTATGGAGAAGAGCTCTTGCGTTCCGCCCTTGGCACTCGATCCCAAACCGAAAGATGTGGTTGTTGATTTCGCATCTTCCCCCGGGGGAAAGACGACGTTTTTGGCCCAGCTCATGGGTAACAGGGGAGTTTTGATTGCTGTAGAGGCAAGTAAAGATAGAATTCAGGCTTTGATTGACAACGTTCACAGGATGGGTGTTTTGAATACCGCAATCGTTCACATGGACGCAACGAAGTTTTACAAGCTCGGAATAAAGGTAGATAAGATACTTCTGGACGCTCCCTGTAGTGGAGAGGGCGTCATTCACAAGGATAGGGAGAGGAAGAGGATCAGCGGTAGAAGGGATATAGAGCTCTGTTCGAAACTTCAAAGGGATTTGGTAACCTCAGCCTTAAAGAGCTTGAAACCAGGGGGAGTTTTGGTTTACTCCACGTGCTCCTTAACTCCAGAGGAGAACGAGCTCGTAGTTCAATACGTCCTCGAGAACTTCAACGTTAGGATTGAAGAGATAGAGTGGGGAGAAAGGGCTTTAACCTATATTCCGAACTACGGGGAACTTGATAGGGAGATAGGTAAGTGCAGAAGGTTCTACCCCCACAAGCACAAAACATCGGGCTTCTTCGTCGCAAAGATAGTTAAAAGCAAATCTTAAATATTTAGTTTCGCCAAGCGTTTTATGGATTACGGGTCAATTTTGAAATCGTTGAACGACATAATAGTCGCGATGGATTCCGCAATAAAGGAGTTTTGGAAAAGTTACAACGGAATGATGGTCTCAACTGGCAGGGTTTTCGGTAACGAAGCTACAAAGAGGAGTTTGGCTGAAGACGTTGACGGACTCTTAAAGGAGATCGAAAGTTTCATACCTTTGAAGTTCGAGGTTTCTGGAGACAAAATCAAAGTTAGGAAGTGCGTCGTAAGGGATTTGATTGAGGAGGGGGTTCTGGATAAGGAGAACACGATATGCCCCTTCATAAAGGGCTTCGTTTCCAAGATGTTCGAATCCGTCGGAGTTAAGGTTGTTTGCGAGAACTGTGAGGTGAGGATTTTATGATGCAGGAGGTCGTCAACGTTAAGGATAGGATGTTACTTCTGGCAATTCTGACGAGATCGCTCGAACTCTTCAGCGGTGACTGGGCAAAAACGATATGCTACATAGCTGGAAGGAAGATGAGTGAGGTTATGGATGTCGGTGAGTGCGAGAGCGTCGAGGATTGCCTGGAGAAGATGAGTAAGGTTTCGCCTTGGTGGGTTGACGTTTTCGAAAGGTTGAGCGACAACGAATACCTCGTGATATTCAGAAGTTGCCCCATAAGGCAGACCCACTACACCGTTTGCACGAAGCAGGGGGGTGCTTTATGCCAGGTAACCCACGGTTACATAGAATCGATAATATCGAGCCATCTTGGGAGGAAGGTTAGGTTGATTTTGATCCACGCGGGCCCAAACGCCTGTCTCAAGAGGTTGGTGGTATCATGAAGATCGGAATAGTTAAGCTCGCATCCTGTTCGGGTTGCCAGATAGCACTCCTCGACACGCACGAGAAGTTGCTCGAAATTGCGGACAAGGTCGTTTATGCACCTCTCATCAAGGATGCAAGGGAGCTTCCAGACTGCGACGTCGTTTTGGTTGAAGGAGCGGTAAGGACTGAGCACGAACTCGAAGTGCTCAAGAGAGCGAGGGAAAGGGCGAAGAAGTTGGTTGCCTTCGGTAGCTGTTCCGCATTGGGAGGTATATCTGGAATGGGTAGCATACACAAGCCCGAGAAGCTTATTGAAGATATCTATGGAAGGGATTTGGATTACAAACTTTTGGACTTCGCTTATCCGATAGACAGATTCGTTGAGGTGGATTACTATCTCCCCGGTTGCCCTCCAACACCAGAACTCATATCGAAGTTCATAGACGGAATCTTGAACGGAAGGGTTGAAAGGCACGATTATCCTGTTTGTGCCGAATGCGGTAGGCTTGTCGTTCACACGAAGATAGACAACATAAAGAAAACCGAACTTCCAGACCCGAAGGTCTGCCTTCTCAGCCAAGGTTACGTCTGCTTGGGTAGCGTCACGAGGGGTGGTTGCAGAGCTATCTGCACAAAGGCGGGAGTTCCGTGTAGGGGTTGCAGAGGTCCGACGGACAAGGTGATGGTCATGCCCTGCAAGGACTATCTAACCGAACTACACGACAGAATTGAAAGGATTGCTGGCTTTGACGTTAAGTTTAACGACGTTGCAAGCATCTACGCATTCGTTTTCACGAGCGACATGATGGACAAGCTCGTTTCGAGAATTAAGGAGGTTATAAGGAAGGGTAGGAGGGGTGGTAGGGCTTGATAAGAATTGAGATAGACGAGGATAGGTGTGTAGGGTGTTTGGAGTGCGTTGACGTCTGTCCTACGGGAGTTATAATCAACAAAAACAACAAGCCGTTCGTCGAGAATGCGGAGAGATGCATAGGATGTTTGAGCTGTTCATACGTTTGTAGGGCGGATGCCATAAAACACGAAGGGATACACGTCGAAGAAAAAATCGTTAAAAACGTTTACATCGAAGAGAAGGTTGAGAGGTTCGTGTGAGGTGATTCCATGATAATCGAACCCGTTACGAGGATTGAGGGAAACGCTGTGATAGAGGTTAAGGACGGCAGGGTTTACTTCAAGGTTTTGGAGTTCAGGGGATTTGAGAAGTTTTTGGAGGGAAGGAGTTTCGAGTTCGTTCCCATGATAACTGCAAGGATCTGCGGTATATGCCCCGTATCACACTCAATTGCGAGTGCGAGGGCCATAGAAAACGCCTTCGAAATAGAGATTTCAGAGAGAGTTGAGGATTTGAGGAGGATCCTGCTTCTGGCACAGACCCTGCAATCCCACGCCCTCCACATCTTCTTCTTAGCTTTACCCGACTACTTCAAATCAGATAGCTTCGAGGGAGTTCCCAAGGATTTGGTGAAGTTGGGTGTCGAAATGAGGAAGATTGCGAACGAGATAGTTGGCAGGATTGCGGTAAGGCCAGTTCATCCAGAGGTGATAGTCGGTGGAGTTGCGAGGGACTTGGATAGGGACTACTCCAACGAATTAAAAACGATCTTGAACGGGCTTAAAGAGAACTTGGATAAATTTGAATTTCTGAAGGAGGGAGAAGTTTTAAACGAGACCGCATACCTTTCCCTAAATTCTAAAGGTGTAATCGACTTCTACGGTGAAAGTTTGGTGGGTTACGACGGTGAAATCTTCGAGTTCGGTTTTAACGAGTATTCGGAGCACTTGGTTGAAAAGGTTGAGAGCTTTAGCTTCACCAAGTTCCCCTACCTGAGGGGGAAGGTTTGCAGAGTTGGACCATTGGCGAGGTTGAATTTAACGAAGGTTGATACCGACTTGGCAAGGGAGCTTTCGGAAGAATTTAAAGATATTAGACACGAAACCCTCCTCTACAACTACGCGAGGCTCGTGGAGATAGTTTACTCGATAGAGAAGATTTTGGAGATAATGGGTAACCTTAGAGGTGGTGAAATAAGGCAGAGGGTCGAACCCAAGGCTGGAGAAGGTGTTGGGGTTGTCGAAGCTCCGAGAGGGACTTTGATACATCACTACGAGTTTGACGAGAAGGGTTTGGTGAGGAGGGCCAATTTGATAGTTCCGACGACCATAAACAACACCGCCATAAACGAGGACTTGACCGCAACGTATAAGAAGGGCAAAGAGAACTTCGAAATGATAGTGAGGGCATACGATCCCTGTCTGAGTTGTTCCACCCACTGAGGGGTGAAACCAATGCTGTTCCGAAAGAAGAGAAAGCTTGAAGAAGTGAAGGAAATTACGGGGGCAATCGATGTAAGCGATTTAAAGGAAGAACCGAAAACAGGTTTAATCAAGACGGATTTTGAAACCAAGGACGTAGGTGGAGGTATGCTACTCAAAACCGCTAAAACCGATCTCGATGACGAAATTATGAAGAAGCTTGAAAAGCTCGCCTTCTCAATATTTATCGGAGCTAAAAATGATGAACTAAGGGAAAAGGCTCTAAGCCTTTTTGGCAGAATAAAGATAGTTCAAGCGGTGAAGGGAACTGACAAGGAAGATTTAATTAAATTCTATACTGAAACGGGTGTGTCGAACGATTTGGTCGAAAGGTTAAAAAGCGAGGGGCTTTTGGAGGTTATTTACAAGGTTCCAGGTATTGAGATAAAGGCAAAGGATAGGGAAGAGATAGTTAAAAAGATAGAGGAGATTCTGAAAGAGGAATACGACTTGAAGGAAGAGGTAAAGATGGCTTTGAGCGGTAAGCCACTAAAGGTTAACGAGGAGAACTCCGAATTGATGGGCAGGCTATACGAACTTGGATTCTTCGAGATATACATGGTTCCCAAAAACTGGTTCGATATACCCAATGTAAACGGCGTCAACGTGGAGAGGGCAATCGAAGAATTCAAAGAGCTTAAGGAGGGTTTGCCCAAACACATCTCAAGGTTTTTAAATGAGGGATTTTAAGGAGCTTTACGAAAACTACGGAATAAGGTTCTGCATCTTTTGCGAGGGTATTCGGTGCTACGGCTTAAGCGAGGAAGAAAAAGCTGAAGTCGTTAAGGTCTTCGAAGACGTCAAGGAGCTGTGCGATATGGTTGAGTTCGAAGGGGGTATATTTAAAAGGAAGGGTAGGGAGTTCGTAGTCGTTAAAAAAGACGACTGCGTTGCGGTAGCTTTGAAGGGGAACGGCGTGGGCGTCACCTACTACAGACTGAAGAGAGCTTTGAGGGATTTGAAATGATAGAGAGATACGTTGTGAGATTCGACGGCGAAATCTACGGAAACGAAGAGCTTGGAAAGTTGGCGGAATTTCTTGAAGGTAAGTTTGAAGAAGCGATCATTTTCACCAACGGCAAGGCCATATACTTCAAGAAGTTTGATGAAGGTAGCGTGACCGTTCAAATAGATAAGAGGAACGTTGGTGCCGTGAAGTTGGATGAAAACAGCCTATTGAAAAGGTTGGAGATGAAGTTAAAGCTTGAAAAGGTTGAAGAGATTTTCGAACTCGCGGAAAGGATAGACAACATGAGTTTTGAAGAATTTATAAAAAACGTGGGGTGATAACGTGTTTAATTACATCGATATGTCCCTTTCCGCACTTTTAGGTGTCGTCGTCGGTTACTCCGTTACGAGGTTGATCGTGGGAAAGAAGGAGGAAGAGGTTGTAAGCGTCGAGACAGTCTCCAAAAGTAGGGACATAGTCAAACCGAAAGAGGTCGTCGAAAAGGTTGAAGAACCTAAGGACTTTAGTGATCTCGTCAGATTTTTGAAGGACAAGTATATGCTTTCGGAGGTGACCCTCTCAACCTATGAAGGGTTACCGATAGCCTCAACTTTGGACGATCCCGAGGAGATATCCGCCTTGGCTCCGGAGATATTGAAGGATGTGGGCGGAATTTTAAAATCGAAGGAGGTTATAATAGGTGGTAAGTATTACAAGATGTGCGTGTTTGAAGTTACACCCGAAGTTATATGCACGATTCAAACAACAAGAGACGTCCCATTCGTTGAGATAGATAGAATTAGAGAAGAGATAAGGAGGTTTATGGAGGTGAAAACTTGATAGGTCTGCTCCTGATAACCCTTGTCCTTCTAAACAACGCAACTTACCCCGGAGGAACTGTAAACGTTACGGTTCAGGGAAACGGAACTTTAAAGCTGTTAGACAACTGCACATACTTTTGCGGTTACAACAGCAACTTGATAAACGTCACTGGCGGTAACTACACGATTTGCGTTTCTTACTCTTGCAAAGAAGGAAATTACTCCATAATTGCGGATGGAAAATCCTACAACTTCACGGTTTTGAAGCCCACATACGATTATCTGCGGAATTCGACCGTTAGGCTTGAACTTGAGAAAAAGAAGCTGGAGAAGAAAGTTGAAATGTTGAACGAAACGATTTATAAGCTGAAGAAAGAAAACGAGGAGTTGCAGGATAAACTCGACGACTACGTAAACCTTACCGCCAAGTTGAAGAACGAAAACTCCAAATTGAGGAGTGAGATAAACGAACTCGAATACAGGATATCCCAACTTGAGAGTAAGGTGAAAGAGTTAGAGAGTGACAAGAACTACCTCGAAAGCACTCTCGAAGTAATTCAAAATCTGTATCATTATTCCAAGTTGGCCTTAACGTTTATACTTGCGTTCGTTGTCGGTTCTTACGTGGCAATCGTCAGGAGGTGATAGTTTGGCGAGGGTTATTTGCGTTGCAAGCGGTAAGGGTGGGACGGGAAAGACGACGATATCCGCAAATTTAGGAGTGGCTTTGGCCAAGATGGGGAGAGAAACCATAGTCATGGATGCGGACATAACTCTGGCAAACCTCGAGCTCATACTCGGTATGGAGGGTTTACCCGTGACGTTACAAAACGTTTTGGCAGGGGAGGCGGACGTATCGGAAGCGATCTACGAGGGACCCGGGGGAGTTAAGATAGTTCCAGCAGGTATATCTTTGGAGGGTTTGAGGAAGGCGAATCCTGATAGACTCGAAGAAGTTCTCATGGCCCTCTTGGACATGGCGGAGTTCATAATACTCGATGCACCCGCCGGCCTCGAAAAGAGTGCGATAGTCGCTTTGGCTGCATCGGACGAGTTTTTACTCGTAGTAAATCCGGAGATCGCATCAATAACGGATGCCCTGAAAACGAAATACATTGCGGAAAAGCTCGGAGCGAGAATGCTCGGTATAGTCGTTAACAGGGTTACTAAGCTCAGCGTTGAGATCGCCAAGAAGGAGATAGAGGCTATTCTCGACGGCAAAGTTTTGGCGGTAATTCCCGAAGACCCCGAAGTGAGGAAGGCTGCAGCCTTCGGACAGCCAGTAGTTATAAGGAATCCGAAGTGTCCCGCATCGAAGGCAATACTGGAGCTGGCCGGAAAAATTGCGGGGGTGGAGGTTAAGGTGGAGGAGAAGGGTGGCGGATTCAGAAGGCTTTTGAGTATATTCAGGAGGAGGTGATACCGTGGACACTTTAACGGCGGTTTACACGTTGTTGGGTATAAGCTTGTTTTTAAACGGGGTTCTCGGATACAAGGTTAAAACTCTCAGCGATAAACTTAAAGAGGTGAATACGAGAGTTGAAGTTACGGAGGAGGAGTTGAGCCAGATTAGGAAGAGGCTGGAGAGGTTGAAAGGGGAGATATGAGGTGATGCGGTATGTTTGAGAACATAATTGCGGATCTGTTGAGGATTGAAGGCGTTAAGGGTGTCGCCATAGTGGGAAAGGACGGACTCGTCATAGAGTTTGAGAGCGCGGATAGGAGCATAGATGCAGAGTTGGCAGCTGCGATGATTGCCGCAGCCTACGGTTCCGGATCAACGACTATGGAGAGGTTGTTGGGAGACAAAGCGGACATGGTCATGGTTGAAGGGGAGAGGGGAAAGATACTCCTTATAGATGCTGGAGAAAACGCTATGCTCAGCGTGATAACGGAGCCGAAGGTCAACCTCGGTTTGATAAGAATAGAGATGAGGAGAGCAGCCGAAAAGATAGCTTCAAGCCTATGATCCTTCCGAAGGGTAAGCTCGTAGGAATTTACAGGGGAAAACCTCTCGATTTCGTAGATAGGGTTAGAAAGGGATATCTGAAGGTATATTGGAAGGACTCGAACGACATATACCAAGCGTCGATGGTCGTGGAAGACGGTAGGATCACGATGGGTGAGGTGGACTTCGTTAAGTCGAGGAGATCAGTAAGAGGTAGGGATATATTGAAGGTAATTTCCGATGTAGATTACGCGGTTGTAGAGGTTTATTCCGTAGATTCGAAAGAGATGGAATCGATTTACTCGATGAACGATGAATCTTACAAACTGGAGCGTGAAGAGGAAAGAAAAACAAAAGAAGTAGAGAAAGATGTTAAGGAGGTAGCCGAAAGGGTGGTTGAAAGGGAAGTCGAAGAAAAAGAAGAGGAAGGAAAAACTATGGAAACTGAGAACTTCGAAGACTTCATACTAAATTTAAAAGACTTTACGGGTGTGGTTAAAGGTATAGGGAAGGACAGAACCGCGATTGTGTATGTGGAAGACGGTAGGATCGTTGGTGCCAAGGTGAGTTTGAACGGAGAAGAGTTCGAAGGAGCTTCCGCCTTATACTACCTCGAGTTTCCCGCAAAGGTTACGCTGAAAGAAATGGAAAGTTTAAACGTTGACGACAGAATTAAGGTTGAGTTTACCCTCGATAAAGACGAGATAGTTAAGAGATACGATATAAAACCTCCAGATGAAAAAGAGATAGAGGAGGTCCTGAGCGTTCTTAACGAGTTGAAGTTCGATAAGGAGGGACTTTTGGATAGGTTCACAAAATTTTTTAAGAGGAAGTCATAGCTTTTCCCTCCTCAAATCTATTATTTGGTGTAGTTCCGGACCGGTGGATATCAAGGTGACTGGAACTTTAACTTCCTCCTCAACCCTCTCTATAAACTCCTTGGCTTTTGGTGTAAGTTTCTCCCACTCCGTGACTCCGTAGCATTCTCTATCGAGCTTGTCGATACCCGTTATGGCAACCTGAGTGGCCCCGTTGACCATTGCGGAGTATCTCGCCATCTTTCCGTCCCAAAGTCCAATTCTCCTCCTCCTACCCGTTACCGTTCCGTATTCAACTATTCCCATCCTTTCCGCCTCCTCTTGAGGTATCTCAGTCGGGAAAGGCCCTTCCCCAACTCTCGTTGGAAACGTCTTAAATACCACTACGACGTCGTCAACCCTCGTAGGTCCAATTCCAACATCTGCAGCTATCGAAGATGCGGTGGTGTCCTTTGAAGTCACGTAGGGGTAGGTTCCGTAGTATAGGCTTAGACCGAAACCCTGAGTTCCCTCTATCAAGACGAAGTGACCCTCGTCCAATGCGGTGTTTATCTCCAAAGGAACGTCGGCCAAGTAATCCTTCAATTCCGGTATGTCTTTAGCCTGTTTCGCCTTTCTCCTTACCCTATCGACGTTCGCAGGGCCACATCCCGTTCCAGTCGTTCCGATCTTCTTTCTCAAGTGCTCGTCACCCCTATCCTCCATTATGTGTCTCTCCTCTATTATCGCACACCTGTAGTCCACACCAACCCTTCCCTTGACGTTGAAATCCCTATCGAGAACGTCGAGCTCGTTGAGGAAAACTCTGGGATCGACCAGAACTCCAGCACCGATCAAAAGCCTTGCGTCTCTGTAAACGAAACCAGATGGCAACATTCTCACACCGAACTTCTTCCCGTTCACCTCAACCGTATGTCCAGCGTTTGGACCAACACCACCCCTCGCTATTATCTTGGGCCTATCGCTGTGGGCTATGTAAGATATTATCTTTCCCTTCCCCTCGTCTCCCCAAAAACCACCGACAACAATCGTAGCGGGCATAACCAATCTTGCCGTAAATGTATTTATGCTTTACAACATGTTGCTAAGAAAGCCCCGCTTTTCAAAGCGGGGATGAATTAGGGG
>Ga0256831_1000143_pt1 | contig 37638 bp, 53 predicted proteins | sample 132544metaG_FD_189087 | JGI IMG/M metagenome (GOLD analysis project Ga0256831, IMG submission 189087) | Hydrothermal vent microbial communities from Lau Basin, Pacific Ocean - 132-544 | ecosystem: Environmental > Aquatic > Marine > Hydrothermal vents | place: Pacific Ocean: Lau Basin | collected...
GAGAGGAGTGATAAAGTGATTTTGATCGAGTTCGAGGACAGGATTGAAATCCTGCCGAAGAAAAGACCGAACCTCTCGCAGTTCTTTGATACGATAGAGGTGGATATTGAAGACGTTGAGGTATTTTAATGAGGTTTATTGATTCAAACGTGTTTCTCTACGCCATTGTGAAGCCGAAGAAAGCTCTTAACGAGAAGGTGGTTGAAAGAAAAAAGATCGCTAAAGAGATACTGCTGAGGATCGAAAAGGGTAGTAACTACTGTGGTGCATTAGAGTGAAGTGGCGAACATCCTCGAAGCTAAAGCTAACCTCTCAACAGCTTTGAAGTTCGTTGAAAATATGCTGTTGGCAGATAACGTCATAATACTACCAGTCTAACTGGAAGACTATCTAAGAGCCTTAATAGTTGCTAAAGAGAAGAACGTTAGCGTAAACGATGCTCTGGCCTATCTAAAGATGAAAGAAATCAACGTTAAAGAGATTTACACATTCGACAATCACTTCAAGAATTTGGACATTAAGATAGTTCAGAATTGATAGTTTGTCGGTTAAAAATCCTTTCCGTTCTCGCTTATCTCCTCAAACGCCCTCTTGGGACTTAAAATAACTTCCCGCAACACTGACAAACTTCTCAAGCTCTCACCCCCTCAAACCTTCCTCGTAACTCCTTTTGTAGTAGTTGTAGCAGAGCAAGATTAGACCGTAAAAGCTTACGCAACCACCAACAACCTGAACCGAAAGGTCTTCCCAAAGGATTCCGCCAAGCCATATCAGCGTTCCCATTATCAGGTAGTCCCTAATCCTCTCGTAGTCTTTGAACTCCTTCGTCTTTTTCAGAAGGACGTATATGGTGACAAGAACGGCCGTTACGATAAATCCAACTAATGCTATCTCAGCCAATCCGACCTGTGCTCCGCAAACTTTTTAACCGTTGTTGCGATAGCCCCTAAGAGAACGAACAAAATTGCTACCGTGAAAATCGAGAGCTTCCCCTCACCAATATCTCTCGAAACCCACGAGATCGCAAGTGTCGATACTAAAACGACCGTAAATACAGCATTTTCAAATTTGGACATCCCTTTTCTGAGCTTCAATATCAAAGCCACAACGAGCAAAGCTAAGGCAATTGAGAGTGAGAACTTGTAGAAAATGGGTATTTTCGAAGTTTCGACAAAGTAGCCGATTCCAAGAACCGCAAAGTAGGAAGACAACACGACTATCAGACTTCTCATTTAACAACATCGCTTTGGAAAATTTTAAGTCTTACGGAAACCTTTATCTTAAATCTGCCAACTTTAAAAGGATGAGAAAGGTCTTCAGAAGGCTCAAGAGTTTGGATGAGGTCAGAGGAATTCTAAACGACTTGGAAATAGATTTGGGAGTTGAGGAGGTTAGCTTGATCGACGCTCACGGTAGGGTTTTGGCCGAAGACGTTTACGCAAAATGTGATGTTCCACCTTTCGATAGAGCTACGATGGACGGTTTTGCTGTTAAGGCTGAGGACACATTTTTGGCTGAAGAGGATAAGCCCGTGAAGCTCAAGTTGATCGGTAGCGTTAGGGCTGGAGAAATACCAGAAGTTGAAGTTGAGAGGGGGTGTGCTGTAGAGGTTTCAACCGGGGCGATGATACCGAAGGGGGCCAACGCTGTCGTCATGGTGGAATACACATCAATTAGAGAAGGTTACGTTTACGTTTACAAACCCGTAGCACCGAACGAAAACGTAGCCAGCGCTGGGAGCGATGCAATGGAGGGAGAGCTCTTGGTTAGGAAGGGGAAGGTTTTGAGTTCGAGGGAGATAGGTTTAATCGCATCTGCTGGGGTTGATAAGGTTAGGGTTTTCAGAAAACCGAAAGTTGGGATAATATCCACAGGAGACGAGATAGTCGAGTTGGGAAGATCCCTGGATATGGGCAAAATCTACGACGTGAACCTCTACACCATAACCTCCAAGGTTAGAGAATGCAATTGCATTCCAATTCCATACGGTGTCGTTAGGGACGATTACGATGAGATGAGGAGGGTTATCGAGAGGGCCTTGAAAGAATGCGATGTGGTTGTAACGTCTGGAAGCACCTCCGCTGGATTGGGAGACGTTATATACAGGGTATTTGAGGAGTTTGGGGAGGTTTTGGTTCACGGAATTGCGATCAAACCGGGTAAACCTACGGTCATAGCCAAAGCCAACGGAAAGGTTCTTTTCGGATTGCCCGGTTATCCCCTCTCAGCCCTGATGATATTCGACGCGATAGTTTCTCCGTTTCTGAGAAAGCTGACGGGTTTGAGGGAGGAAAAAAATAAGGTGAAGGCGGTAATTCAGGTTAAAACTTACTCCGAAGTTGGAAGGAGGGAACTCAAACCGGTTGCGTTGATAAAAACGGACAGATACATTGCGTATCCGTTTACGTCCTATTCGGGTTCAACTTCAACCTTAGCCAAAGCCGACGGTTTCATAGAGATTTCAGAGAACGTCGCTTTCCTCGATGTTGGAGAGGAGGTGGAGGTAACCCTCTTTGGTGATTACAGGCCTTCGGAGTTGGTTGTGATGGGTAGCCACTGCTTGGGGGTTGACCTCATACTGACTCTGGCAAAGTTGGACGCAAAGGTCATAAACGTCGGGTCTATGGGTGGTTTGCTGGCGTTAAAGAGGGGAGAGGCGGATATTGCTGGAACGCATCTGCTCGACGAGGAAACTAACACCTACAATGTCCCGTTCATAGGGAAGTTGGGATTGAAGGACGTCGTTCTGATAAAGGGTTACGAGAGGGAACAGGGGTTCATAGTTGCTAAGGGAAATCCCAAGGGTATTAGGGGATTCGAAGACTTGCTTAGAGAAGACGTGGTTTTCATAAACAGAAACAGAGGGAGCGGGACGAGGGTTTTGATAGACATGAAGTTGAAGGATTTGGCTGAAAGAATGGGTTTGAGCTTCGACGATGTTACGAAGAGAGTTAGAGGATACGATGTTGAGGCGAAAACTCACACAGCGGTAGCTGTGGCTGTTTTAACTGGAAAGGCGGATGTAGGAGTTGGTATTAGGACTGTCGCTGAAAGGTATGGATTGGAATTCATTCCAATTAGGCCAGAGGAGTTCGACTTCGTCGTGAGAAGGGATAGGTTGAACAAGGAATCCGTAAGAAGGTTTATAGAGACCTTGAGGGGTGAAGATTTCAAGAAGGCGGTTAAAAGGTTGCCCGGAATAAACGTGACCGATAAAACGGGAAAAGTTATAGAGCTTTAGCAATCTCGTGTATCGTGACCTCAGAAGGATCGTGGGATTTTAGAAATTTCTCTATCCTTTCCGCGAGATCGATGTAGTAACCCTTTAAGCTTTCGTCGACTATTCCCAGTTGGCAAGCCCTCTCAAGCTTTTCGACGTCTATCGTCTTAACATCATCTCCCGCAACCACATCTATTTCCATATCCACATACCTTATCCTGTCCCTTGAGATGTCTGGAGGTGTGTTCAAGTTTACGTAAAGCCCTTTAAGTTTACCATCCCTCCCGTAGTATTTGTGTAAAATGATCGGAACGTCTGGAAGGAACTCCATTACGTCGTAATCTCCGGGTTCTTTCTTCACGTTTAGCCCGTCGAACACTCCAGCTCTTCTGAAGACCCTCTTGATGCTGTAAACGTTTAGGGGTCTTCCGGGAGTCAACCTGATGATCTCCCCCTTCAAGGCGGAGATGTGCTCTATCCTAACTACCTTCTGCTCGCACATCTTCGATAAAACGTAGTTCCTTGCACACTCCGATACACCTTCCCTATCGCACAAACCGCGCTCGATCAAGCTCTCGCTGAAATCCACCACCTCGTTCTCATCGACCGATTTCAGCGAGTGGTGATACCTTATCGTTGGAACGACCTCGTTTCTGATCTCGTCGCATTTGCTTTTGTCGATATTGAGAATGGCGAAAAACTCACCATCGTAAACGAGCTCTCCAACCTCCGCCTTTTCCCCGGCCTTAACAATCTTCTTGGCCCTCTCGTATGTCTCCCTCAGGTCCTTAAGCATGTCCTCCAAACTACCTATAGTTGCGGAACTTCTCCACTTTACGCACCAATCCTCGACGTTTGAAGAGAGAGAAAGTGCTGTCAAATCCCTCCTCAACCTCCTGTCAACTATGTGCCTGCTGAATACAACCCTCCTACCCAACCCCTTTATCAAAGCCACGTAACTTCCGAAAACCGTGTATCTCGTAGATAACTTTGCGTATTCGTCGTTCGGCATGAAGGGCCTTGAAACGTCGAAAAGCATCTCTCTACCTACCTCCAACCTTCCGTTAAACACCCCCTTGTATCTCCCCAAGTCCACTATCGATCTTCCGTCCCTAACCTCAACGACCCTCCCCTTTATTATGGCGTGGAGGGGTAACTTCGAAACCCATCTGACGTTTGAGTAACCCTTCAAAATCTCGTAGATTTTTCTCCCGTGATCGTATTCGCCAACTACAACTACTCCGTGCTTCTCTTCAGTATCCTTAACCGTAACGGTAGGGGGTTCTTTTGAATCTTCAATTCCGAACCTGTCCCTAATGACCTTTGAAGTGTGAGAAACCTCAATACCTTTGTCGAGGAAAACCTTCGTTATCGCTGTAGCGTATATACCTCTAACCCTGACCCTCATGCCTTCTTATTGTTCGATCTGTTTTTAACGTCTCGGTCCTAAATGGCTTACAACTATAAACATTATAAATTATGCTTGATTATAAATTATGCTTGGTGGGGTTTTCAAGCTAAAACGTGAGTTTGCCCAAAATGCGGATACGAGATGGGGTGAGTTGCTGTATACCTTTTAAGTTAGAAGGGGAAACATGCCGAGGCCGGGATTCGAACCCGGGACCTACGGATTATGAGTCCGTCGCCCCAACCAGCTAGGCCACCTCGGCTTGGATTTATATAGCAAAGATATGTTATTAAAGCTTTCGGAGGTAGTTCACAGATTTACGTTTGAATTTTCGATCTGAAATTGCAACGGTTCAACGTAGCCAATCAATTTAGGTTCACCGAAAGTTTTAAGTGAAGTTTAGGTTGACCTAATAACATGCCTTGGGGAGACAGAACTGGACCTTGGGGTTTGGGGCCGAGAACTGGAAGGAGGGCGGGATTCTGCTCTGGCTATCCGGTGCCGGGATTCATGAACCGCTTTGTCTTTCCGCCCTTCGGAGGTAGATGGTTCGGCTTTTGGAGATTCGGATTCGGAAGGAGGTTTAGGTTCAGAGGGAGGTGGTGGTGATGCCTTGGGGATGGGGTAGAGGTTGGGGATGGAGATGGTGCTACTGGGCAACCGGACTACCGGGATGGATGAGGTGGTGGTATTTCGCCCCTCCTTACCCGTCGAGGGAGGAGGAAATAGAATACTTGGAGGCAATGAAGGAAGAGCTTGAGAGGGAGCTTGAGGAGATAAAGAGGAGAATCGAAGAGTTGAAAGGTAAGAAGTGATCGCTATGAGGATAGCGATTCCAACGCACAGCGGTGGATTGGACGACCTTATATGCGAACACTTCGGAAGGGCCCCAACATTTACAATTTACGACACGGAAACGGGCGAAGTTGAAGTGATAGAGAACAGAACGGAGCACTTTGGAGGTTTTGGAAGACCGCCAGAACTGCTGAAGTCCTTGGGTGTTGATGTCGTCATATGCTGTGGCATGGGTGTTAAGGCGATTGCACTCTTTAAGAGCTACGGAATAGGGGTTTACGTTGCTCCAAACGGTATGAGAGTTAGGGATGCAATAGAACGATTTTTGAACGGCATGCTCGTTGAAGCGGACGAGAGCTTCGGTTGCAGACATTAGTTTTTCTTTTTTCACTTAAATAAAAACCCATAAAGTTCTCGATTCTTTCATCGATCTCTTCAACAGTTTTAAGCTATTATGTAATTCACCACGACAAACGTTTTTTAACCCGCAATTCAACCCCTCCCATGAGAGTCCTCCTCTTTACGGGCAAGGGAGGAGTAGGTAAGACGACCGTAGCTTCCGCAACCGCCTTGAAAACAGCCAGTTTGGGTTACAAAACCCTAATAATCTCTACCGATCCCGCACACAGCCTATCGGATGCATTTCAGATGGAGCTTAATCCCTTCCCGACGAAGGTGAGAGAGAACCTCTACGCTATGGAGGTCAACGTGGAATACGAGTTGGAGAAGCACTGGAGCGTTATAAAGGAATACTTGGAAGCCTTCTTCAGGTCTCAGGGTATAGATGACGTCGTTGCGGAGGAGTTGGCCATATTCCCGGGATTCGACGAGATGGCGAGCCTACTTCACCTCTTGGAATACCACGAGAAGAGGAGTTACGACGTGATAATACTCGACTGCGCTCCAACTGGAGAAACACTCAGACTTCTAAGCGTTCCTGAGGTTGCGAAGTGGTATATGAATAGATTTTTCGGGATAGAGAAGAAGCTACTCAGGATAGTCAAACCGATAGCGGAACCCTTGGTTAACGTTCCCCTTCCGTCTGAAGAGGTCATGAACAAGATTCAAGAGCTCTACGTTAAGTTCGGTAAGTTGAAGGAGATACTTGAGAGCGAGGAGACTACGGTAAGGATAGTAATGAATCCCGAGAAGATGGTCATTAAGGAGTCCGAGAGGGCCTTCACTTATCTGAACCTCTTCGGTTATCACGTCGATTGCGTCATTGTGAACAAGATATTTCCGAAGGACGTTGGGGAATACCTCTCCAACTGGATAGAGATACAAAACAGATACGTAGAGGAGATAAAGCAGAGGTTTCCCCTTCCCATGTTCAAACTTCACTTCAGAGACAGGGAGGTCGTCGGGGAGGAGCTTGAAAGCGTGGCCAACGAGATATACGGTGAAAGGGATCCGACGGAGATATTTTACAGACACAGACCCATGGAGATCAAGAAGGTTGACGGATATTCGGTCCTCTCCATAAACGTCCCCTTCATCGAAAAGAAGGACCTGAAGATGCTCAAGAGGGGTGAGGAGCTTATAATCATTGCAAGAAATTGGAAGAGAATAGTGTTCCTACCTCAGTCTCTCGCACTGAAGGACGTGGTTAGAGCAGAATTCAAGGGAGAGAGGTTGAACGTTTACTTTGCTTAAAACGAAACATTATTATTGTCTTCACATTTTTAAGGATCATGGGTTTGCTCGTTTACATAGACGGCAAGTTCGTTCCAAAAGATGAAGCTAAGGTGAGCGTTTTCGATCACGGATTTCTCTACGGTGACGGCGTTTTTGAAGGGATAAGGGCATACAACGGTAAGGTCTTCAAACTCAGGGAGCACGTAGATAGGTTATACGATTCCGCAAGGGCCATAGCTTTGGATATACCCATCTCCAAGGAGGAGTTCATGGAGATAATTCTCGAAACCCTGAGGGTCAACAAGTTGAGAGACGCCTACATAAGACCCATAGTTACGAGGGGAATTGGCGATTTGGGTTTGGACCCGAGGAAGTGCAAGAAGCCGACTATTATAGTTATAGCCCAGCCTTGGGAAAAGCTCTACGGCGATCTTTACGAGAGGGGAATTAAAGCTGTGACGGTCACCGTTAGGAGAAACGCGATAGATTCCCTACCGCCAAACATAAAGTCTATGAACTACCTGAACAACATACTCGCGAAGATAGAGGCTAACGTTAAGGGTGGAGACGAGGCGATATTTTTGGATCAGAACGGTTACGTGAGTGAGGGAAGCGGAGACAACATATTCGTGGTTAAGAACGGTGTCGTGATGACACCCCCAACCGTGAACAACCTCAAGGGCATAACGAGGGAGGTGGTCATAGAGATAGTTCAAAAACTCGGTATCCCCTTCAAGGAGTGCAACCTGAGCTTATACGACCTCTACACCGCAGACGAGGTTTTCGTAACTGGGACGGCAGCTGAGGTCTGTCCGATAGTTTGGATAGACGGTAGGGTTATCGGAGACGGAAAACCCGGGAGGATTACGAAAACGATTATGGAGGAGTTCAGAAAAGTTACGGAGAGGGAAGGTGTTCCCATATATGATTAACTTGACGATGGTCGTGGAACTCGAAGACAAACCCGGACAGCTGATAAAGGTTTTGGAGCCCATATCGAAACTTGGAGGGAACGTGGTCAGCGTTACGCATAGGAGAGACGAGGTAACTCCTCTGGGCAGGATACCGGTCAGAATTGCAGTCCAGATAGACGAAAGCAAGATGGATCGATTGTTAAGGGAGATAGAAGGGAGGGGGATAATCGTAAGGAGTTTCAACAGGGTTAGGCATGCTGTAGCGACATCTCTGCTCCTCATAGGTCACATAATACACACCGATTTGAGGGAGACGGTCGATGCCATAGACAAGACGGGATTTGCCGAAGTTGTGGAGATGAGGATAGTCATGCCCGAGTTGAACAAGCCCTCTACAGCGTTCATAAAGGTCTCCGCCGTAAACGAGGAGAAGTTGAAGGAGTCCGTTGAGATACTGAAGGGAGTTTGCAAGTCGAAGGGGATAAAGGTGATAGAACCGCTATGAGGATTGCGATAGTGGGTTTCGGTTCGGTCGGAAGGGGGGTTGCCAAGGTTCTAATCGAAAAGCGGAGTTATTTGAGAAACCTAATCGGAGATTACAGGGTTGTAGCGGTCACAGATTCTAAAGGCGGGGTTTACGACGAGAACGGATTAGATTTGAGGAAGGTGCTCGAAATTAAGAGAAGGAAGGGAAGTCTGCCGGAGGAGATAACGTCGATAGAGGTTGTCAGGGATTTGGATTTCGACGTTTGCATAGAAGTGACACCGACAAACGTTGAAAGCGGGGAACCCGGTTTAACTCACATAAGGGAGTGTCTTAAGAGGGGAATAGATGTCGTAACCTCCAACAAGGGGCCGTTGGTAGTTGCGTTCAGAGAACTGATGGACTTGGCCGAGAAGAACGATGCAAGGTTGATGTTCGAAGCCACGGTAGGTGGAGCTATGCCCGTAATAAAGCTCGCAAAAGTCGATCTGGCCGGTAACGAAATTATCTCCGTCAAGGGCATATTAAACGGAACTTGCAACTACATACTTTCGAGGATGGAGAAGGAACTCCTACCATACGAGATGATCCTTGAAGAGGCCAAAGAGTTGGGAATTGCGGAAAGGGATCCGACTTACGACGTCGAGGGGATAGATGCCGGAGCGAAGTTGGTCATAATAGCGAACGCCTTGATGGGTTTAAATGCGAAGTTCGAAGACGTTGAGAGGGTTGGAATTTCCGATCTAACCCCAGAGGCCTTTAAAGTTGCTCTGGAAAACGGTTACACCATAAGGCTCATAGCGGAGGCTAACAGGGAATACCTGAGGGTCTCTCCAAGGCTCATACCTTTAAACCATCCCCTTGCAATCTACGGCACTTTAAACGCCCTTGAGATCGAAACAGACTTGGCCGGTGAGGTCTTCGTTATAGGTAAAGGTGCGGGAAGCGTCGAAACAGCGAGCGCCATAATATCGGACCTGATATGCTTGAAATCCTTAAGGTGCTCGTAACCCTTTTGATCCTCCTCAAGGCGAGCGTGGAAGACTTGAAGACGAGGATGATAGACGACAGGTTGTGGATTGCAATGCTACTCGTCGCAATTCCTCTCGACGTTTTGGAATACTTCGTTAAACCTTTCAACTTAATCTTTGCACTGATACAGTTCTCAATAATCTTCGCCTTTGCAAACGTCATGTATTACCTTCTCAGGTTTGGAGGTGCGGATTGCAAGGCCATCATTTGTTTATCTGTAATGTTTCCAACCTATCCAGTTCTATTCCCGTGGGTCGTGAAGGGAGTTATATTTACGCTGTCGGTCCTAATAAACTCCGTTATATTTGCACCCCTAATAGCCTTCTACTTCTTCTTAAGAAATGCCGTGAAGGGTAACTTCTCGAAGTTGATGTTCGTAGGTTACAAGGTCAGTATAGACAAAATTCCAAAGTTTCACAACCTCCTACAATTCGTTAGGGATGGTAAATTGGTTTACAGCTTTAGCGGTGTTGAAATCGACAAAAAAAGTATAGAGGAGCTTAAGGAGTTGGGAATAAAGGAGGTTTGGGTGACCCCAGCTTTACCGTTTATAGTTTTCATAACCTTCGGATTCGTATTGGCTGTCGTCTTTGGAGACATCCTGTTTGCCCTGTTGAAATGCACAAGCGTTATATCCTAACGAACGAAGATTTTAACATGGTCAGAATTGGAGCGGTGGGAGAGCTTTTCGGAACAGATGGTGTCAGAGGGGTTGCCAATGAAGAGTTGACTCCGGAGATGGCCATGAACTTGGGAAGGGTCATGGGAACTCTGAAGAAGAGAGTGGCAATTGCGATGGATACGAGGATATCCAGCCCGATGTTGAAGAGTGCGGTCGTAGCAGGTTTGACTTCGTGCGGTTGCGACGTCGTGGATTTGGGAATCGCACCAACTCCCGCTTTGCAATACTACGTCAAGTGTAGGGATGAGATCGAGGGTGGTATAGCAATTACCGCAAGCCACAATCCGAGGGAGTATGGTGGAATAAAGTTCATTCAGGAGGACGGAAGGGAGTTTACGAGGGAGATGGATGAGGAGTGCGAAAGGATGTACAAGAGCAAGACCTTTAGAATTGCGGAATGGGATGAAATCGGTCAGGTTTATCACGACGAATACAAGAGACTCTACGTAAACGGGATACTGAGCAAGGTGGACAGAGATAAGATAGCGGAAAGGAGATTCAAGGTCGTTATAGATTGCGGAAACGGAGCGGGTTGCGTAACCTCACCCTATATCCTCAAGGAGCTTGGATGCGAGGTTGTATCTATAAACTCCCATCCAGACGGAAGGTTCCCACAGAGAAATCCGGAGCCGGTTGAGGAGAACGTTTGGCTTTTGAAGAAGGTCGTCAAGGACGTTAAAGCGGATTTGGGTATCGCACACGACGGAGATGCGGATAGGGCAACTTTCGTTGACGAGAAGGGCAGATTCATTCCGGAGGACGTTATGCTCGCCTTGATGGCCAAGTATTACGTCGAGAAGAACGGTGGAGGGAAGGTTGTAACTCCAGTGAGCTCGTCGAGGTGCGTTGAAGATGTTGTTAGAGAGGCTGGAGGTGAAGTTATTTACACTCCAGTCGGTTCTCCAGTTGTTGCCGAAACGATGTTGAAGGTCAAAGCGGTTTTCGGTGGCGAAGGGAATGGTGGTTTGATTTTTCCGGAGCACCTGTTGGCAAGGGATGGGGCGATGAGCTTTGCAAAGGTTTTGGAGCTTATGGCTTTGGAGGGAAAACCTATATCGAAGCTCGTTGAAGGTATTCCTAAATACTACATGATAAAGACCAAGGTTCCTTGCAAGGATAAGATAAAGCTGTTGCAGGGATTGAAAGAGAAGTTCCCAGATGCGAACTTCACGGATGGAGCGAGGATAGACTACGAGGACAGCTGGATTCTGATAAGACCTTCAGGGACAGAGCCAATAGTTAGGATATTTGCAGAGGCTAAGTCCAAGAAGAAGGCTAAGGAGCTTGTAGAGTTTGGAATTAAGGTCGTCAAGGAAATTTTGGGATAGTCAGAACTTTCATTTTTCCTCATTGAAATCGGGCGAAACCTCCTTCATCATCCGTAATGGTTTACGTTATTGGGGTTTAAAAATTGTTTTTCAGAATTGGACAAGGAAGTGCCAGAAGGTATTGATGAAAAGATAAAACTATGGATAGGATAGCTGAGGGATGAGTAGGAGTTATTTAAGAAAATTGTTCTCGATACTTTAAAGTCTGGAGTCAGATTAAATCCGGAAGAAGCTGTTAAGAAGTTCGAAGAAACGAGAGAAGAAGCTTGGAAGGAAATCCTTCTTAGCTTTCTCCTTAATTCGTGTCATTCCCTCAGAAATTTACGAGGATAAAATTCCAGAGGCTTACAATATAGCCAAACAGTTCGATGAAAAAGATACTCCCTTAATAGCTCTTGCTTTGAAGCTAAATCTTCCAATCTGGACTAACGACAAAAAGTTAATCGAAACGGGCTAAAAACTAACAAATACTTAGCTTTAGATTCCAAGTCCTTAGAAGATTTTCGACAAAATCAAGCAGAAATTAATGAGAAAAACTCGTCTAAAGACTTGAAGATGTTAGTTCTTTAGATTGAATAAAAGTTGAGAAGCTTAATCCCAGAAAAACCTTAATGCGCGGGCCGGGATTTGAACCCGGGCTAACGCCTCGGAAGGGCGTTGTCCTACCAGGCTAGACTACCCGCGCTCAGTTACATTTAACATCAAATACATTTAAGCGTTTCGATCGAAAAACCTTATCTTACGAAACGTTTTCATACGAACATGAGCGTAGGATGGGACGCCTCTCACGGTGAATTTCTCATCGAGGACTACTACTACTTCTCGAAGTTGAAGAGGTTGGCGAGGGAGGAGGGTATAGAGATATACCAAGAGGACGAATTCAAAGCCTTGGGGGATCACGACGTGATAGTGTTCAACTATCCTGAGAAGAGGTTTAAGAGTTCCGAGATAAAGAGGATCGGTAAATGGTTGAATAGGGGAAAGAGAATAATATTCGCAACTTACTACGGTAACATGGATTCGACTGCTGAAAACATAAACCAAGTCCTATCCAAGCTTGAAATTCCGATAAGGATAAACAACGACGTAGTCTTGGATGTTGAAAACAACGCTGGAGACGCTATGTTTCCGGTTTGCAGATACAAGGACTACAACGTTGTAATGCCGTGCTCTTCATCTTTAACTATCAACGGCAACGGCTTGATAACGTCGAAAGGCTTTACTCATCCCTACGGATTCAAAAATCCCGTTGTAGGTGCGGTGTTTAGGGATGTGGGTGAAGTGATAGTTCTGGGAACATGCGTCTTCTGGGACAACTACTCGATAGAACTCATGGACAACAGAACTCTGGCTTTGGATTTGCTGAGGGTGTGAGCATGCTGGTGGATAAGTTGAAGGAGGTTGGAGCGGTAAAGTTCGGAGATTTCATACTGTCATCTGGAAAGAGGAGTAACGTTTACGTTGACATAAAAACCGCATGCACGTATCCCGAAATTCTAAGGGAGATCGCAAAGCAAATGGCGGAGAGAGTTAGAGGTCTAGATTTTGATAGGATTGCTTGTATAGAGCTTGGAGGTGTTCCCTTAGCTGTGGCACTGTCACTTGAAGTCAAAAAACCCTACGCAATATTCAGAAAGGAGAAAAAGAGTTACGGGATTGGTGGGGACTTGGTTGGAGAAATAAAGGGAGGTGAGAGGGTTTTGGTTGTTGAAGACGTGACTACAACTGGAAAATCCGCTCTCTCGGTTGTGAGGAGGGTTGAAGAGAGGGGTGGAAAGGTCGTAGCGGTTTTGACCGTTGTTGATAGGGAGGAGGGTGCAAGGGATTTGATTCCCAACCTCGTTCCTCTGCTGAGTTTGAGTGACATTCTCCGACAAAATTAAATACCGATTGCACCTCGACGTTGTGCTATGAGTAAGGTTGAGAGGCTAACGAAGAGGAAAACGAATCCCAACCTCGTGAAGTTAATCGAGTTACTCTTCAAAGCTTCAGCGGAGAACAGGGCAAAGATATGGAAGGACGTTGCGGAAAGACTTGCGAGACCAAAAAGGCTATACTCCGAGGTAAACGTATCCAAAATCGAGAGATACGCCAAAGAGGGAGAAACGGTATTGGTTCCGGGAAAGGTCTTGGGCGGTGGAAACATAACGAAAGCGGTAACTGTTGTGGCTCTGAGCTTTTCCGAATCCGCTAAAAAGAAGATCGAATCCGCTGGGGGTAGGTGTTTAACTATACCCAAGCTGATAGAGCTAAACCCCAAGGGTAGCGGTGTCAGGATAATGGGGTGATAACATGGCGGTAAGCGTTAAGAGGGTTTTGAAAACTTTGGGTGACGATTTCGTGGTTATAAACGCTGAAGGTCATATATTGGGAAGGTTGAGTAGCGTCATAGCCAAGAGGTTGTTGAACGGGGAAAAGATAGTTGTAGTTAACGCCGAAAAGGCTATCGTTACTGGAGATAGGGATACGGTCTTTCAAAGATATAAGGAGAAGTTCGATAGGGGGAGTAAGGAGAAGGGGCCATACTTCCCGAGACATCCAGAGAAGTTGTTTAAGAGAACCGTTAGGGGTATGCTACCTTGGAAGAGCAGGAGGGGAAGGGAGGCTTACAGAAGGTTGAGGGTGTTTATAGGTGTTCCGGAGGAGTTGAAAGGTAGGGAGTTTGAGATCGTAGAACAGGCCCTTTACGAGAGGGTTTGTAAGACCGACAAGTTCGTTACGTTGAGGGAGATATGCGAGTATCTGGGTTACAGGTTTAGGGGTGCGTGATTATGAGAGTGGTTATAACGAGCGGTAAGAGGAAAACAGCAATAGCAAAGGCGGTGGTTAGGGACGGAGTTGGAAGGGTTAGGATAAACAAGATACCCCTTGAGATATACCAGCCCGAGATGGCGAGGTTAACGATAATGGAACCACTCGTAATAGCTAAGGATTTGGCGAAGAAGGTTGACATAGACGTTACAGTTAAGGGCGGAGGGGTTATGGGACAGGCCGAAGCGGTAAGAACTGCGATAGCGAGGGGATTGGTGGAGTGGAGCGGGGACGAGGAGTTGAAGAGGGTTTACTTGGAATACGACAGGTATCTGCTCGTCAACGACGTTAGAAGGAAGGAACCGAAGAAACAGGGAGGAAGGGGAGCGAGGAAGAGGAGGCAGACCTCATACAGGTAAAGATTTTTATACAGTTCTGATTTACGGTGTGAGAGATGGAGGGAGTTGACTTCCCCATCAGATGCTTCAGCTGTGGCAGTGTTATAGGACACCTCTACGCGGAATACAGGAAGAAGCTTGAAGAGGGAAAGAGTCCAAAAGAGGCCTTAGACGAAATGGGAATTGAGAGATACTGCTGTAGAAGGATGTTTCTCACATACAAGTCCGTGTTGAATGAAATTGCCAAGTTTCATGGGGCCGTGGGGTAGCCTGGTTATCCTACCGGCTTCGGGAGCCGGTGACCCGAGTTCAAATCTCGGCGGCCCCATCAAAGGGGTGATGCCCTATTAAACGCACGTTTCCCTTTAAATACACTCGATTTGAGAAGGCCCGTATAATCGGTGCGAGGGCCTTGCAGATCGCTTTGGGTGCTCCAGTGTTGATCGAAACCGACAAAACCGATCCACTTGAGATAGCGAAGGAAGAGTTTGAGAGGGGTGTAATACCCATAACCGTGAGAAGGAGAAGGGAGAGCTTCGTTTGGCTTGAAAGATACGACATGTTTTAATTTTTTAAATTCTTAAGCGTCTTGAAGTTATTCCTCTTAAAATCCTTTCAACCCTCTCAACGCTTTCGCATATGTCTTCCGCAATCTTCTTCGCATCGCTTTCGCCTATCAAGATCAGGTAGTTCTCAATGAAATCTTCCGCAACTTCATCGTCGTCCAAGTCCCAAACTCCGGAGAACATCGGATGCATATCGTGAACGAAGTCCACAACCCCCTCGAAGTTCGTTCCGTTCAAAATATCGTTAACGTAATCGTGCTCGAAGAACTGGCAGTCTCTAAGTATTTCTATTACCGCACTCCTTAACCTTTCCACATCGTAGGACCTCTTGGCAGGTGAGTGCCTCCTAACTACATCGTCCATCTCCGCTTTGGAATACTCGAATATCCTCTGCCTCCTGCTCTTATCCTTAGAAACCTCCATCAAAACGTCGAAAGTCCTGCTGTCTATTGGGGCAATCCTCGTTTTTCTTCCGTTGTTCAACCTTACAGTTCCAACTCCGTTCGTTTTCCTTATGTCAGCTCTCGTGAGGTTGAATATCTCCTCCGGAGTGGCGAGGGAGGATATGATAAGTCTGATCATCGCGTGCTCCTTCAGATTCTTCCTCGAAACCGCGTTTATGTATCTCACGTCGAACTCCTTTATCAGCAGTTCGTCCATCGCAACACCTTATAACGTTCGAGTATATATCCTTTGATGATGCACCCCTGCATAGTCCAGATTAGGGACGCCAACGGAGAAGTGCTCGAAAGGTCCGTTAGACTGGCGAGAAAGTTCGTCACGGAGATAGACAGAATAAAGAACGGGATAGACATCTACTTCGAGGACGTAAGAGAGGCGAGAAAGTTTATATCGACACTGAAAAGACTTTCAAGGTTCGATGTTAAGTTCAGCACGAAATTCGCGGGTTTAAGGAGGGGAAGGGTTAGGGTTCTCTTCGTTTACTGCCTTAGGTTCAAGGGATAACCTTTTTAAATCTCAAGTCTCTCAATCATAGATAGGGCCGGTAGCTTAGCCTGGAAGAGCGCGGGACTCTTAATCCCGCGGTCGGGGGTTCAAATCCCTCCCGGCCCGTAAACATGAATCATCCGAAGATAGATAACGCCTTTTCATGCTTTTTCAAGCCTCAAAATCGCCCTCTTGCCGTTAACCTCCACTTCGAAAACGTTTACGTCTATCTCTTCAACGTAAACTTCGTAATCCCTATCGAAAACCCTTACCCTATACCTCACGCTCTCATCCTCCCGAGACGTTTCCAATACTCCCCAACTCTAAAGTCCTTCGGCATGTGTCTCTTGTCCTTCAGATACCTCTTAACCGCAACTACGCAAGCTAAGAACTCCTCTGGAGTCATAGCACATCACACTTCTTGGGAGGTAGCTTCTTCCTTTTAGATTCCAAAATTCTCAGGGCGTTGACGAGCTTGGCACGCGTCCACTTCACGTCGATAACCTCGTTAACGATAGAATCGAAGGCCTTCCTCCTCATCTCTTCCACGTATTCCTTCCTTCCAACCTTCAACTTCGAAGAGTCCGTGTCCGCATCCGTAACCGCAAACTCCGCATTGCTGTATGAGAAAACGACATCGGATCCCAAGAGCATGGGAACGAATCCCACGTAGGCCTTCCTAACTATTACCGATATGACTGGCGTCGTGGTTTGTGCGTATATGTCGAGGAGCCTGCTCATGCACTTCGATAGACCTCCAATCTCCTGATCGAAGTCCGGCAGGAATCCGGGTGTGTCCACGAAGTTTACTACGGGTATGTTGAAGGCGTCGCAAAACCTTACGAAGGAAGACAGCTTCCTCATCCCCTCTACGTCCAAACATCCCAGCCTGTAGGCCGGATTGTTCGCCACTACCCCAACGCTCATCCCGTCCAACCTACCGAAACCGACTATCACGTTTTGAGCGTAGTCTTTCTGTATCTCGAAGAAGTCCTCGTCATCCAAAACTTGAGCTACGAGCGTTTTAATTTCGTATGGTTGATAGGGATCGGTCGGAACTTCGAAGTCTATCGTTCTTCTAACGTCGTCCCTCGTTTCGGCAAGGGGTGGGTCTTCCATGTTGTTTAAGGGTAAAAATCCTATTAGTTTCTTTACGGAACTTATCAGGGATTCGTCGCTCTCTTCAAAGATGTGACAGTTACCCGACTTCGAATGAAACTCTGGAGAAATTTCGACCTCCTTACCCGTGAAGGACCTTATCACTTCGGGCGTAACGAGGCTGTATTCCGTTCTTTCGCACATACCGACGAAGTCCGTCTGATAGCTTAAGAGCCAATGGGATTTGTTTAAAAAGACCGTAATCCTCGGTATGACACCGTTGGCCAAGCTCAACCTCTTCAAAAATTCCACCGTGTTCGAAAAGGTTTCGAAGCTCAACTCGAACTCCTCGCAGTTGAAGACGTTCACTATGGGAACTCCGACCTTCAAAGCCAAATCTACGACGTCTGTTCTACAACCACTGAAAGTCCCCTCCTTGTAAATCACGCAGACGGGTCTTCCGTCAACAACACCGATGTAACCGTCGGAGAACTGTGAGTAATCGTCGAGCAGGAGATCGATCATGTTCTATCGGGCGATCCACAACCATAAATAACTTTCGACAGAAGCACGAACACGGAGAGTGCGAAGGAAAGTAGAGAGGAGAGCGTGAAGGCAAGGTAGCCCGTGAGAGATGCCACGATTGGGCCCAACGTTTGCCCGATCCTTATCATGGAGTTGTAGATCGTCATAACCGTTGCCCTGTTCTCCACACCCGTTCTCTCAACCAACAGGTTTTGCAAGGCTGGAAGGACTGTTCCATGACCGAATCCGTATATCATCGTGAACAACGTAGCGGTAAAGATGCTCGACGATAAAGGAATCGTTAAGAGGGAAAAACCGTAACTGGCAAAACCCAAGCTCACCGTTCCGTATGTCCCAAACCTCTTAACGAAGAAGTTCAACTTGGATGCGACGAGTGCTGTAAGTATCAGAGTTGAGGATTGAACGAAACCCCTAACGATCGACGTGGCTCCAAATCTGCTTTCGAGCATGAGAGGTATTTGAAAGTAGAAAACACCGTAGGTGAAGAGGAAGACCGAAAAACCAAGGAGGTATGCAACAACTATATCTCCGTTGAACTCAAGCTTGAAACTACCTCCAACTCTCCCCTGTTTGAACCTCAAGGCGAGGATTCCTATGGGAATGGATGCAAGAGATGCAACGAAAGGTAATCTCCAGTCGAATCCTGCCAAAAAGCCACCCAATAGGGGATAAATCGATAAACCTACGCTCAAAACGCTTGCGTTGTATCCGAGCATCTTCACCCTTTCCGCACCGCTGTAGATGTCCCCTATGAGAGTCACGGCCAACGAAGTCAGGGCAGAACCTCCAACACCCTGAACGAACCTAAGGATGAGCATAGTTTCGAAGTTTGCGAAGGCACACGCAAAGCCCGAAAGTCCGAAGGTCACGAGGCTTATTGAAAGGATCAAACCCCTTCCGTATCTGTCCGCCAAGAAACCCATCAGAGGAGCGAAGAAAATGCCGGGAAGCGTGAAGAAAGTAATTAACAGTCCAACTTGAAATTCGTTCAGGTTGAGGGCTCTTTGGATGTCTGGCAGGGCGGGAGATACAATAGACACACCCATTATTCCTATCAGAGTGGTTCCAAAAATTACCGCCTTCATCTGCTCTCGTTTAAGGCCCTCAAAATCTCTCCGAGCTTCTTCAGATACTCTCCGAAGGCACTCCAATTACCCTCCTTAACGCTCTCCATGGCCTTGTCGTAGTATTCGATTGCGAGTTTTACCAAGTTACCCTTCTCTTTAACGACTTCAACCTTCTTTCCGAGTATGGAACCGATTGCGGACTCCAAGTTCTCCTTCATGACGACGTAGTCGTTGTATGCGACGATCACTCCCCTAAGCTCCGGAATGTGGGACTTCTCCGCCTTGAGGTATATAGGTTCAACGTAGAGGATGCATCCACCTATCGGTATGACGAGCAGGTTGCCCCTTATGACCCTCGAACCCACCTGTCCCCAGAGGGTGAAGAGTTTGGATATCTCTGGATTTTGGTCTATCCTCGCCTCTATCTGCATGGGCCCGTATATTAGCTTACCCTTCGGGAATCTGTAAACTATGAGTTCTCCGTAGTGTTCATCGCACCTCGCACACATCCAGGCTATCATGTTCTCCCTCCCCTTGGGGGTGAACGGGATCATGAGAACGAACTCCGGCTTGTTGTCCTCTATGCTTAAGATCACGTAGTATGGCTCCATCGGTATCTTCGAGCTTTCGAAAACCTCCATTGGTAAATCCCATGCGTCCTCTCTGTTGTAAAAGACCTCAACGTTCGTCATGTGATATATCGTGTAAACCTTGGCCTGAAGTTCGAAGAGGTTGACCGGATACCTTACGTGTCTTCTGAACTCCATCGGCATGTCCCTCTTGAATATTGGGAAAGCCTTCTCAAGCGTCTTTAGGACCGCATCCTCTTGAACGATGTAAAAGGTTACTGTGCCGTTGTATGCGTCTATGAAAACCTTGACGGGATTCCTTATGTAGGCTATTCCGTCGTAAACGTCCGAATATGGAAATCTGTCGAGAACTGTATAAGCGTCTATTATCCAGTAGAGCCTACCGTTTATGACAGCTATATACGGATCGGAATCGAACTTCAGGTAAGGGGCTATCGTTTTTACCCTATCCACCACGTTCCTGTGAATCATAATTCTGCTGTTCTCCGTTACGTATCTGCTCAGTAGCAAATTGACGTCCCCGAACCTTAAAGCGAACAGAAACCTCCTAAATCCGTCAAGCTTAACCCCTCCCGTTCCGTTGTATTTCGTAAATACGTTTCTCTCTCCCAACGGATAGTCGAACTCCTTAAGCTTCGTATCTACGACGACGTAATCTTTTGTGAGCTCTCCGTAGTAAATCCTCGGCTCTTTTATCTTGATCTTTCCCTTCGGAGGTATGTCCTTGACTATGAATTCTGGCAAACCCTCCCTTGAAACCGCGTTGACTGGGGAAATTACGACACCGTAACCGTGCGTGTAAACGAGGTGCTCGTTGACCCAAGTTTTGGCCCTCAAGGGTAGGAGATCGGTTGAGAGTTCCCTCGCGGATATCATTACCTCGGTGTAGTTTCCGTCTATGTTGTATCTATCGACGTCAACGTCGTTTATGAAGTAGTAAGTTCTGATCTGCTGTAACTGTCTGTAAACGTCTAAGAGGGGTCTGTGGTCCCAAATCCTAACGTTTTTAATAGTTGCACTGTGTTTTTTCAACTTCTCGTAGCTCAGATCGTATTTGACCTCGTAGGGATACTCTCTAACTTTGTCTATTCCGAACGCAAACCTCGTGTATCTTATGCTGTAGTTTATGTAGTTCCACTCCATCTGAAGCTCGTTCGGCTCTACCTTGAGCTTTTGAACTGTGAATGGGATGAGACCGAGAACCAAGATTAGAAAGAGCAGGTATATCCCAAAGAGAATCAGAAACTTCTCGAAACTCCTAAACTTGATGCAAGCCAAACCGAAACCGAACGAAACCATAGACGTTAGCAACAGGGCTGGCATTAGGACGTTCACCTCAACCCAGCTCGCACCGCTCACGACTCCGTGTTGGGAGAAGAGGAGCTCGAACCTCGACAGATAGAAGTAAATCCCCGCCATGAAGAAGATCAGGGCGAAGAGAATCGAGATGTGGAGGTAACCCAGCTCAGGGAACAGCTCCTTGAACTCCTCCCAAGTCCTAACCCACCTGAAGTGGTAGAGGTAATACACTGCGGACGTTAAGAAGCAGAAGAGTATGGAGACTGCAAACATTTGAAGTAGCGTTTCGTAGAAGGGAAGTTTAAAAACGAAGAAGGAAACGTCGTAATCGAATATCGGATCGGTAACGTTGAAATCCGTTGAGTTAACGAAGTAAACCAGCTTCAACCAGCCTTGAGAGAAGGCGTATGCTATCATGAGGGATATCAGAACGTCTATCTCGTGAAAGTATCTAATCTCGTCTCCCAAAAACTCCGCCACCGCCTTCTTTATTGCAAAGGCGTTTAGAGTTAGAATTGAGAGGGAGATCGCGAAAGCTATCGCGAAGGTTGCAACCTGATACTTCAGCATCTCCAAGTATGCGAAACCGTAGTTAATGGATGAGAACCAGAGATACTCGGTGTAAACGTTTACGAGAACATCCGTCAGTATCAAATCGACCAACGTGAACGTGAGGAGCATTATTACCCTCTTCGGTGTGAGCATAGGCATCGTTCCTTCGGGAGACTATAAACTTTTGGTTATCCTACCCTTCACGATCAAACAGGACGTTGTGAGCATAATGAGATCGACGACACCGAATGCGATTGCAAACGTTAAACAGTCGTCTAAGATTCCAAGAGATAACCTTACGGAGAGACTGAGGGGAGACGGTGTGAATGTTAGAAAGGAGAGTATTAAAGGAATGAATAAAAGAGAATAGATGAGATGTGCCTGCTCCCTGCTTTCGGAAAATCCGAACACCATCATCGCAATCGATGACGAGAGGATGCAGAACGTGAGTGAGGGAAAAACGCTTGCAATCGATACATTTACACCGTTCGCAACGAATCCCAATATCCAAACGAGTGTAAGCATCAGAGATACCGTAAAGACCGCGACGATCTTACCGATCACGACATCCCTAACACCTACGCTCGTCAGCAAAACTTCCGAAGTCTTCAGTTCCTCGTAGAGGACGTCTATCGTGTATATCCCCACTATTATCCCGCAAAGAACGACTACTGTCGGAATTAGAACGACGTAGATGAATCTGAACTTAAGCGAAATTCCCTCTGGAACGCTTATGGGTCTTCCTTCCGTATCGTATGACCTAACGTTTAAAACGGGTATCCCGTTCAACTCCCTCAAAACGGTTTGATACTCCTCGAAAACCCTTTTGAGGTAGGGTATAACCCTTATGGACTTCACCTCCTCCTTCGGCACGTAAACCTCGACGTAGTTGACGCCCTTAGGATTCTCGTTCAAAACTACGACCGCATCGACGTATCCCTTTCTCAAACCGTTTAAGGCGGAACTAAGATTTTCGAACCTCATGGGATTTGCAACTCTTTCAAAAATCGGTGCGTTTCCAACCAAACCTATCCTCGCTTTGAATTCGAAGCTGGGATTGTATAGGAATACGAGTCCGGTTGCGACTATTTGGGAGAGGGAAGATAAAGCTACGAGCAGTAGTAACGTCAAGACAACAGTCTTCTCCCTAAACAAGGACTTCAAATCCTTTTTTGCTATAACGAGAGAAGCCACAGCATCACCCCGTTGTAAATCGCGTGAAATGTTGAAGATGTTAACACGCCTAACTTGAATCCCCATCTCATCGTGAGAACGAATACCGTCGTAGCGGTGACGTGTGCGAGTAGAGGTAGAACGAAAAGAACAGTAAGTCTAAGGGGTATAAGCGGGATTAAAATCAACTTCTCCCCCAAAAAGAACGCGAAGGCGGATAGGAAGGCGGAGATGTAGGGGTTCAACCTATCTCTGGAGGAGTAAACGAAAAGACCTTTGAAGAACTCCTCGACGATTGCTAGAGACATCAGGACGGGGAAGACGTATGATCGTATCGGATACAAAACGGCAAGTGCAAAGATCTCGAAGAGCAGGACGAAGGGTATGGATGCAATCGTAAAGACGAAAACCTTGTAGTATCTGTCCGTGAGCTTCGAGGTCAACTGTATGAGCTTGTCCGTTAATCCACGATGGTGCATGAACTCGAAAGAATTCGACGTTAGGTATAGGAGGGTAAGGGATATTAGGGAAACGTGAATTATGGATAGGGGCAAATATATCCCTACCTTCTCCCCCTCCATGATGTTGATTAGAACGGTTACGGGCGAAAGTCCGCTCATAGGGACGAAGCTGAAAACTGCGGGTATGAACAGATAGGCTGTGATCAGTAGAGTTACCACTATCGAAATGAACGACATCTCCTTGTAACTTCTGCTGAGAAAGACTACGAAGGCATCTAACGACAACATCAGAAGTAGGATGGACAAGAGCAAACAGACCATTACGATGCTGTGAAATAGGATGGATATAGCGAAGGAAACGAAGAATCCCAAGATCAAGTAAGGAGTCATCTTTCCAAGAATTAAGTCTCTGTTGGATAAAACGGTGAGTAACACCTCAAACCTCCCGCGGACCTTATCCTCCATGAATGATGATGAGAACGTCTGAGCTATGAAGTAGAGGGGCATTACGAATAAGAAGGCGTAGAAAAACTTTTCAAAGAGAATAGGGGGCTTCAAGGCGTCTGGAGTTATGTATTCACTTCTTTTAACCTCAACCACTTTTTCTAAAGGTTTCCCCACCGTCACGTTAACATTTTCCTTCACGGTCCTTACGACCTCTTTCCCCTCTCTTTCAACAGGTTTCGTCACGCTTGTAGGCTTTACAACCCTCTCTGATCCAATTTCAACTTTTACGGGTTTAGTCGGAACTTTTATCAACTTTACCAAAACGGGAAATGCTCTCTCACCAAACTTCTCGTAAATCCATCTGTTATACTCCATCTTCAAGTAGCTTCTAAACTCGTCAAATGCGGAGTATCCTTTCAAATCGCCTCTTACGTAAACCGCACTGCGATAAACAATTATGTCGGGATTTTCGGAGATTTTGAAGGGTCTGTAATCGACCGGGACGTTTGTTGAGTATATGCCTTTGTCTATCGCTATACCGTTTGTGACCAATTTATAAAAGAGGAGGACGGAAAGAATTAGAGAAATCAGGGCTATCAATCCAACCCTTTTCGATCCCCTTTTGATCCTGATTTCCCTTCTCGCAATCTCAATCATCTACCGAAGGTTAAATAACTCCGATATAAAGATTGTTCGTGCTCGTGGTTAGAGACCTCACGAAGAGATACGGTGATTTCGTTGCACTGAAGGGGGTGAGCTTCGAAGTCAGAAGGGGTGAGGTGGTTGGACTTATAGGTGAGAATGGAGCGGGAAAGAGCACGACCATAAAGATTGTTGTCGGACTTCTTACGCCGACATCTGGAAGCGTGGAGTTCGACGGTATGGATTTCTTTAGGAACAGAGAAAAGCTGAAGAGAAAGATAGGTTACGTTCCAGAGACGGATTCCCTTTACGAGGACATGAAAGCGGAAGAGTTCTTGAAGTTCTTCGCAAGCCTATACAAGGTCAAGTTCGACAGAAGACTGATGGACGTTCTCAAAATTCCGAACAAGACGATAGCGGAGATGTCAAAGGGTATGAAGAGAAAGCTCTCCATTGCGAGGTCTCTTATTCACGATCCCGACTACCTGATCTACGACGAACCTTTCAGTGGACTCGACCCTACAATTTCCATAGCTTTAGCGGACTTTCTTAAAGGGTTGAGGGATAAGGCAATACTCTTCTCCGCCCACAACCTCTACTACGTTGAATACCTTTGCGATAGGGTTGTGATAATGAAGTCTGGAAGAGTTATCTACGAGGGAAGCGTTGAGGAGGTAAGGGGGCTTAAAACCTACATCGTTAAAACTGAAAACGGTGTTGTAAGGACTAACGATGTGGATAAACTGATTGAGATTTTGAAGAGCGAGAGGGTTTTAGGATTGGACGTTGAGGTTAGAAGGTTGGAGGATCTATACTTCGAACTGATTAGAAGGTGATCACTTCCTCTTACCCTTCCTCTCTTTGGATTTTGGCCTTAAACCCTTGTATCCGCACTTCCTGCATCTCGTAGCTCTGATCGGATTCCTCGCGTTGCACCTCATGCATATCTTGACGTTGAATAACCTTGCTTCCGCTTCAGGAAACCTTGCCATGTCCCTCGATTTGAAACAGTGTATATAATCGTTACGTTTTCTCCTAAATTTCTCGATTAAATAAGTCAACGTGAACGGAAGAGCGTTAAATTCTGCTCAACACCCAGCAGGTCGTGTATAAAGCGGTTAGGGGTCTATCGGAGATAGAAACGAATTCCGCACCGACTTCCTCAAAAATCTTCAAAGTTTCATCCTCAAAATCTCCGTGGGGAAAGGCACCTATGCACACCGCACAATCCTCAAATTTAACCTCCCTCTTCTCTCCCCCTTCTCTCATCACGTAAACGTCCAAACCTCTCAAAACTTCTTTCAAGCTTAGGTCAGTCACCTCTATTAGTTTTGTCTCTCCAGACTTCACGACCCTCTTTTTGAACAGATCCTCCATCAAACCTATAAATCTGTTGTAGTTTCTCGGAAGCCTCGTAATCCTGTTTATCCATATCACAACGTCGTTTATCGTGTGAACGTAAACTTCGAAGTCGAATGGGGAATCCAAGACCAAAAGGAGGCACTGGTGAATTATGTCAGGTCTTCCCCTCTTCTCCCTCCTATCCAATTTCTTCATTGCGGAATGGTGTTTCGCATCGTCGAGTATCATCTCCGTCGGTTTCTTTTTCCTCCTCCTCGCATCGTTCAGAACCGCTGGATGGTTTGCTATGCTCTTTGGAACCGTTTCAAGTGAACTCTCGACGAAAACCAACCTCAGCAAGGTATCACCTTAACGACTACCCTCCTAACCCTCGGCCCGTCGAGTTCGACGAAGAGGATTCTCTGCCAAGTTCCGAGATCGAGTTTACCGTTCGTAATCGGAATTACGACTGAACTGCCCATAAGTATTGCCCTCAAATGAGAATCAGCATTGTTGTCGATTCTATCGTGCATGTAACCCGCTCCGCTCGGAATAAGCTTTTCCAAAACTTTCAGTATGTCCTCCTTCAATCCAGATTCGTTTTCGTTCACAACTACAGCTGTTGTGGTGTGTTTTGTGTAAACTAAGGCTATACCATCCACTACATCCTGACTCTCAACGATCTCCCTAACCCTCTCCGTTATATCAACTATCTCAATCCTTTTGCTCGTCTTAATCTCGATCATAAAGACCTTCGGAATGAAGAAGAGATAACGTTTACCGTAGTTTTCCAAGATGTTTTGGTTATCTTTGAACTTCATCGCATACAAGTAACGGTTGAAATCAATACCACTCCATGCCCCTCATCTTTAGCTCTCTCCTCTTCCTCTCCAAAAACCTTACAACGGTTGAGTGCTGTGCCCCTTCAACCAGCATCTCTATGGCCTCTCTCGCCACCGCAACGCTCTCTACATCTCCCAATATAGCAACGGTTTTACCGTATATCGAAACGTGGACGTTTAGAAGGTCCTCTATCGTCTTCCTCATACTCCCCTCCTTGCCTATAATCCTCCCCTTGATCCTCTGCAGATGCCTGTCAGGAACGTATGAGGTCAGGTCTATCACCTCCAAAGTCGTCATGTCGTCCTCCAAGAGCTTCATGGCTATCTCTGGATTGAATCCGTGAGATATCGCTTTGACGACATCCTGAACCCTCATGAACTTGTATGGATCTTCGCACTCTATTCTCACGACTCCAGTTTTGCTGTTTATATGAATTCTGCAACCGCTCAGCTCCTCAATCCTCTTTTTAATCTCACCCTCCTTCCCGATGAGAACGCCGATCCTATCTTCAGGGACGTTCAGCTCTATCTCCATACGATCACCCTTCGGTAACGTAACCGATCAAATCATCCAAACTCGCCTTGATACCGAACTTCGAGAAGAACCTTATAAGGTTTTTCAAGTCCCTCTCAAGGTAGCTCGTTGCGTAGGGATGGTCTATCAAAACGCTCTGTCCCATGTCTATTAGATATGGCCTATCCTTGAACAGAACGATGTTGTATTCGCTCAAATCGGCGTGAACGAGTTCCGCATCTACGTAAAGCCTTTTCACATTTTCAACTATCTCTTCGAAAAGCATTTCAACGTCAACGACGTTCTTAAGCTCGGAACCCAAGTCCGCAAGGGTCGGGGCAGGAACTTCATTTTCACCCAAGAATTCCATGAGTATCACGTTCTTCAAGTGAACGAAGGGTTTGGGGACATTCACGTTTGCTTCGTGCGCCCTTTGTAGGTTCCTAAATTCCTTCTCCGTCCACACGAATATCAGCTCCTTCCTCGATATCCTTCTCAGGTCGAACCTCTTATCCCCGAAGAGATACTCGTCCATCTTGTAAAACTCGCTCGTCTCTATCCTGTAAATCTTCACCGCCATCGGAACGTCTCTGCATTCGAAGTGACCGTCCGCGTAGAAAACGTTAGCTTCTTTTCCAGTGGATATCACTCCACCCAAAGCCTTTATGTATCCCTTTGCGGAGAGCTTGTAGAGGGTTTTCAGGGTTCTCAAGTCCAAAACTTCCTCGTAAATCTTTCTGTCTTCCATCCCCTTCTCTTTAAACCTAAATCTGTCGAGGTATCTGTCTATCTCCCTAATTTCGTCCTTCATTCCTTTCAGGTTCGAAACGAAATTAATAAGCCTATCCCGATAACGTTAAATTCAAATCGATTAAACTTGAAGGAATGCTGAAAGAGGGTATAATTCTCTGCTTAGGTGGGCAAGGTGGAGTTACCGCTGGGAGAATCCTCGCTTTGGCGTGCGTTAAAGATGGTCTTTACGCTCAGGCCATACCTCACTTCGGTGCCGAAAGGAGGGGAGCCTTGGTCAAAAACTACTTCAGGCTTTCGGATAAACCCATAAGGAGGCACTCCCCCGTAAAAAGGGGGGATTTCGTCGTCGTTTTTGCCGAGAAAATTTTAAACTTGATCGACGTTAAAGAGATTTTGAAGGAGGATGGCTTAGTCATACTGAACTCGAAGAGGGGTTTGAACGGCTTGAAGTGCTACTACGTTAACGCGTCGGAGATAGCTCTAAGATTGAACTTGGTTTCTGCTGGATGGCCGATAGTGAATACGGCCATGGTTGGGGCGATTGCGAGAGTTTTGAACTTGTCTCTCGATTCCGTGCTGAGTGCGGTTGAAGACACCTTCGGTGGGAGGTTGGCGGATATCAATAAGAAGGCAGTCGAAATCGCTTACGGGGAGGTGAAATCTTGGAGTGGTTAAAAACGCTGATATCGAGACCCTCAAAGGGCGTTTCTGGAAAAACTGGATACTGGAGGACCTTCAAGCCTATTTACGATCGGGATAAGTGCGTTTTGTGCTACGAATGTTACGTTTACTGTCCCGAGAACTGCGTAGAGATAGTTGAGAAAGTCGTTAAGATAGACTACGATTTCTGCAAGGGTTGCGGAATTTGTAGTGAGGTTTGTCCCGCAAACGCGATAGAGATGGTTAAGGAGGACTGATCATGAAGACCATACTGACCGGAAACCATGCGGTTGCTTATGCGGTGAAGCTCTCAAGGGTGAAGGTCGTTTCCGCTTATCCCATAACCCCCCAAACTACGATCGTTGAGAAGATTGCGGAGATGATCGCCAAGGGGGAGATGGATGCGGAATTCGTAAACGTCGAGTCCGAACATTCCGCTTTGTCTGTGGTTTATGGGAGCGCTTTGGCGGGTTTGAGGAGTTTTACCGCCACATCGAGTCACGGACTGCTTTACATGTATGAGATGTGCTGGTGGGTTTCTAATTCGAGATTGCCTTTGGTAATGGCAGTAGTGACGAGAACAATAGGACCGCCTTGGAACATCCACACGGATCACACCGATTTAATGACCTTGAGGGATTCCGGTTGGATAATTGCGATGGCTGAAAACGCTCAGGAAGCTTTGGACTTGACCATTCAAAGCTTTAAAATTAGCGAAAGCCTGAATTTACCCTTCGCGGTGGGGTTGGATGCTTTCGTGGTTAGTCACACCGCAGAGGTCGTTGACGTTCCCGATCAGGAAACTGTCGATGAGTTCTTGCCTGAGAGAAAGCAGGCATACAGAGTTGATCCGAACGACGTCTTTGCAGTTGGAAACATTGCGGACAACTTGGAGACCATGAGAATTAGGAGGGAGATGGCTCTGGATATGGAAAAAGCCAAAGGAGTTATAGACGAAGTTGGAAGGGAGTTCGGTGAAATTTTTGGTAGGAGATACGGTTTGGTTGAGGAGTATATGGTTGATGATGCGGAATACATCGTTGTAATGACAGGAGCTTGGAGTGGAGATGCCAAAGAGGCCGTGGACATCTTGAGGGAGAGGGGGATTCAGATAGGATTGCTCAAGTTGAGATACATCAGACCCTTTCCAAGGGAGGTCATTGAAAGGTTAGATGACAGGAAGATATTGGTCGTCGATAGGAGCTTTTCGATGGGGCATAGGGGAACACTCGGAATTGAAGTTGGGAATGTGGTCGATTGCAAGAACGTCGTAGCTGGACTTTGCGGAGTTGACGTGGGATTTGAAGACTTCAAGGAGATGTTCGAGAGGTTCGTTAGGGGTGAGTTGGGGGAGGTGGAATGGTGGATTTGAGGTGCGTTTTGCTTCCCGGAAACCCTTCGTGTCAGGGATGTCCCCACGCCATAGGTTTGAAAGCCTTAAGCGTTTTGGAAAATCCCATCGTAGTTGTTCCTGCGGGTTGCACGACCATAATAGCGGGTTTCAATCCGAAGCAGTCGATAGACTTGCCCGTGGTTCACGTTCCGTTCGCGTCCGCTCCAGCTGTTGCGTGTGGTTTGTCCAAAGCCTACGACAACGTGGTGGTCTGGATGGGGGACGGAGCTACTGACATAGGTTTTTCAACTCTGAGCGGTTCCGCAGTTAGAAACGACAACATACTCGTCGTAGTCAGCGACAACGAGGCTTACATGAACACGGGAATTCAGATGAGCGGAACGACTTTTTGGAAGGCAAAAACGACAACCACTCCAGCTGGTAAGAGGGAGGAGAAGAAGGACTTGGCTCTGATAATGCTGATGCACAGGATTCCATACGTCGCTACCGCAAGCGTGGGTTACATGCGCGACTTCGTCAGAAAGGTTAAAAAAGCGAGCAAAATAAAGGGTTTCAAGTTCATACACCTACACAGCCCCTGCCCACCGGGATGGAGGTTCGACTCATCGAAAACGGTAGAAGTTGCAAGGATGGCCGTAAAGAGTGGGGCTTGGATACTCTGGGAATACGACGGAAGCTTTAGGATTACGGGTATGAGCAGGATGTTTAGGGATAAGAGCAAAAGGATACCCCTTACAGAATACCTCAGAGTTCAGGGTAGGTTCAAGGGTTTGACGGAAGAGGACGTCAGAACTATAGAGGAGAGGATAGACGAGGTTTGGAAGCTTTTAGACGTTCTCGAGAACACCATTAATAAAGCTTAAAATACGTGCGTAACAAATCTCCTTACAATTTTTTGCGGTGATGGTTATGTATGCGAGGGTGAAGGTGAAAGACGTGGTTAGAGTTCCTCCGAACAGGTTGGACGAAGATTTGGAGGAGGTAATTCACGATCTACTCTGGGAGCAGTTTGAGGGTAAGTTGGATAGCGAGTATGGGATGGTCATAGGTATAGAGAGCGTTGACAGCATAGGAGAGGGGAGGATAGTGGAGGGAGACGGAGGCGTTTACTTCGACGTTGAGTTTACCGCCCTAACGTTCAAGCCACTCCTCCAAGAGGTCGTCGAGGGAGAGGTTGTTGAAGTCGTCGAATTCGGAGCCTTCGTTTCCATAGGGCCCTTAGATGCACTACTGCACAGAAGCCAAATCATGGACGACTACATAGTTTACGACGAGAAGAACGATAGGTTGATAGGTAAGGAGACAAAGAGAACCATAGAGAGGGGAGATTTGGTTAGAGCGAGGATTGTAGCTTTGAGCTTGAAGGAGAGGGATCCAACCAAGAGCAAGATCGGTTTGACCATGAGGCAACCTTGGCTCGGCAAGCTTGAGTGGATAGAGGAGGAGATCAAGAAGAGGGGTGAGTATGGCTGAGTTGGCGTGTAAGCGTTGCAAGTTCATAAACGTCGATACGGAAGTTTGCGTAAACTGCGGAAGCACGGAGTTGACAAAGGAGTGGTATGGATATCTAATAATCATCGATCCTGAGAGGAGCGAGATAGCCAAGAGGTTGGGTATAACCAAACCCGGGAAGTATGCGTTGCAAGTGGAATGACGCTTAAGATAACCGAAGAGGTCAGAGCCTTTGCAAAGAAACCCTTCGGAAAGCTTTTCAGAGGAGAGGGAAAAGATGTCGTGAGGAGGGCTTTGAAGGGAGACGAATTTTTAACGTGCGTCGGTGACGTAGTGTCCCTGACGACACTCGAAGCGGGTTTCAGTCCGAACATAATAGTGTTTGACGGAAAGAGCGTTAGGAGAGAGTTGAAATCGGTTGTCGGTAGGATAAGGGAGTTTTCAAAGGAATACTCTGAGATAACCGCTGAAAATCCAGCGGGTTGCATAACCGAAGATTTGGCGGAGAAACTTCGTTATGCGGTAAATACCGCTTTGGAGGGAGAGAAGGTTAGAGTTTTCGTTAGGGGTGAGGAGGACTTGGCGGTAATGCCCCTCGTCGTGCTTTTACCCGAGGGTTCCGTCATACTCTACGGACAGCCGAACGAAGGTGTCGTTAGAGTTGATGTCAACGAGGAGAGAAAGGTTATAATATTGAACATACTCGAAAAGACGGAGAAGTTCGGAAGGACTTTGGATAAGTTGAGGAGGTGGTTCAATGGAGGTAGTGGTTGAGAGGGAGAGATACAATCCCCTGCTGAAGAGGAGGGAGATACACGCAAAGATAGTTTACTGGGGTGAAGGTGCAACCCCAACAAGAAACGCTGTAAGGGAGAAGTTTGCGGGGCTTTTTAACGCGGAACTCGATAGGGTGGTCGTGGATTACATAAAACCGGAGTTCGGAAAGCAGGAGGCCAGATGTTACGTTAAAATATACGACACACCCGAAGATTTAAGGGCGATAGAGGACGAGCACATAATAAGAAGGAATTTTGGTGAAGAGGAAAAGGCTGAACAAGCGGAGTGAGGTGGTTTGAATGGCCAAAGGTGCGGAGTGCGTTTCGAGGTATTACGAGATAAAGGGTGATAAGGTCATAAGGAAGAGGAAGTTCTGTCCGAGGTGCGGAGAGGGAGTCTTTTTAGCTGAACACAAGGACAGGAGGACCTGCGGGAAGTGCGGATACACGGAATTTAAGAAGTGATCGAAGCCAGATTGAGAGATGAAGGCTTTGGGAATTGAAGGGACCGCTTGGAATCTTAGCGTTGCTGTGGTCGATGAGGAAGACGTAATTGCGATGTTCAGCGATCCCTACATTCCAAAGGAGGGTGGAATCCATCCAAGAGAGGCGAGTCAACACCACTCCGAAAGGATCGGTAGTTTGATCAAAAAAATTTTTTCGGTCGTGCCGATAGACGAGATCGACGTGATTGCCTTCTCCCAAGGCCCGGGTTTGGGGCCATGTTTGAGGGTCGTTGCGACGGTTGCGAGGTTTTTGTCTTTGAAGTTCGAAAAACCCCTCGTTGGAGTTAACCACTGTTTGGCTCACGTCGAGGTTGGGAGGTGGAAGACCAAAGCCAAGAGACCAGTCACACTCTACGTAAGCGGTGGAAACAGTCAGGTTATAGCGAGGAGGGGAAACAGATACAGGGTCTTCGGTGAAACCCTCGATATAGGCATTGGAAACGCTTTAGACAAGCTGGCGAGACACATGGGATTGAGCCATCCCGGTGGTCCGAAGATAGAAAGGCTTGCGAGAGAAGGCAAAGAATACTACGAACTACCCTACGTGGTTAAGGGAATGGACTTCTCCTTCAGCGGTTTGGTAACTTCGGCTCAAAGACTATACGATTCTGGAGTTAGAAGGGAGGATGTCGCTTTCAGCTTTCAGGAAACAGCGTTTGCAATGCTGGTTGAGGTTACCGAGAGGGCTTTGGCTTATTTGGATTTGGACGAGGTTCTCTTGGTTGGAGGTGTTGGAGCTAACGAGAGATTGCAGGAGATGCTTAGAATCATGTGCGAAGACAGAGGAGCTAAGTTTTACGCACCTCCAAGGGAGTTGATGGGTGACAACGGTGCCATGATAGCATACACTGGCCTGCTCATGTATAGGCACGGCTACGTCACCCCCTTGGAGGAGTCCTACGCAAAACCCGACTTTAGAATTGAGAGCGTTGAAGTTTTATGGGATTAGCTCTTTAAGTCTTTGGTGTAAATTAACCTTGGCCCCCGTGGGGTAGGAGGATATCCTGAGGGTCTCCGGAACCCTCGACCCGGGTTCGAATCCCGGCGGGGGCGTCAAGGGTAAACGTTTATTTAATCGTGTTCAAGGATTGTCATGGACGCGGAGGAAATTCTCGAGAAGGCTTTGAAGATGGAAAAGGCAAACGTAAACTTCTACAGGTCCATGCTTGAGAAGGCGAGCGAAGACATAAAAGATTTGATAGAGATTCTGATAGACGAGGAGATCGAGCACGTTAGGAAGATAGAAGAGAGGCTAAAAGTTCTAAAAATTTTGAAAAAGAAGTGACGTTGACCATCAGGGCGAAAGTTACGGATATCAGGACGGACAGAAAAACGACCTTCTTGGTTACCTTCCTCTTTATCATGACCTCGCTGAGCCCTTCGGTCAACCAAACGACCGATACGGTAAACAGCGTTAGAAGTGTGAAGATCAAAACCTTAGGAACATCCTCGAGGTTGACGAAGTATTCCCAAGACTTCAACGTGTAGTAGAATACAGCCAAGAACTCTATAACTCCCGCAGCGACCTGCAAGGCTGAAGTTTTCTTTTGCATCTCCATATACTCCTTGTTTCTTACCGCGTCGAGTTTCAAGGATATCATCTGAAATAGCTCGGACAACCTGTTGAGGGTCTTCTCAAAGCTCTCCCTTATCGTTTTGTAGTATCTCAGCTGAAACTCGAAGTTACCGTATATCTCGTTGAAAACATCATCCCTTGCTATCATTTTAAAGTTCGTCAGAGACTTCGAAACCTCTATCTCCAACCTCTTCAACGTGCACATCCAACTCAAAAGCTCGTAGTGCCTTCTTGAAATTCCCTTCAATGCGTTCTCGAACGACTCTATGTCCTCGGATAGGGCAACGTTGGTTATCATCTTTATCTCCTGAGAAACCTCGTCCTCGTATTTCGAGAGTTTTTCCGTATAGGAATGTATCTCGCTGAACAGAGCCTTTATCTTGAAGTATTCCGAAAAGAGGGACGGAATGTAGTCGAAGAGAGTTTTCTCGTCCCTCCTGTCTATCTTCAAAGTTCCGTTTTCGAGAGAAACCCTCTCGTCGAACTCCACCTTCAAGACACCTATCGGACTTTTGCTCAAACTCAAGGGCTCTTCTGAGATTACGAAAACGACATCGTTGTATTTCCCAACCGTAATTCCCTCCGTGTATATCTCCGTTCTCTCGAACCTCTTGAATCTTGGCTTAACTCCCTTCAACTCCTTCAGTATGCTTTCGAAGTCTTCCCCGTGGTAAAACTGGTAGTGCACGAAGTTTGTCGAACAAATTAATATTTTTCTTTTTCCAACCTTCGCTATGGAGAGGGAGCTTTTGAAGATGAGGAGGTTCGAAATGTTAACTCCAAGGATTGCGATGAAGTTTTTATACGACGGTGATGAGTTTTACAGGTTCAGAGGTGCGGAGGCTTTGGGATTCCTTTGCAAGGGAGAGAAGGCGAGGAATTACATACTAAGGCTATTTTGGCATCTGAGCGATGAGAGCGGTGCTTACTGTATAGGAGCCCCTTTGGGAATTGCGGAGATAGGTAGGAACAATCCCGAAGTTTTCGAGGGGTTTAAAAACAAGTTCGTCTCCCTTTTGGACGACTGGGAGGTTGAGAGGAAGTATGTGGCCTACGGAATAATGAGAACGTCGGAAATCGTTAGAGACGCATATCCCAATCCGATAGAAAAGATATACGAGGTCTTGGAGGAGTTGAAGGAAAATCCAGAGTTCGTGGCTTACGCAATCTTAGCCTTGAAGAGCTTGAACGCAAAAATTCCCAAGGAGTTCAAGGAGGACAGAAGGAGGGCGAGAATATACGACGGAAACGAGATTGTGATCGTTAGGATTTGCGACCTACTTTAAAACCTTTCCCGTCATTTCGAACCAAATAAGTAGGTCGAGTTCCGCCAGAGTTAAACCCATCCCTTCGGCTATTACGCTCAAGGCCAATTCTGCCTTCACGTAATCCCTCGGAAGTTTGAAGGAGTATCCCTTTTCACTCAACCACCTCAAGACGTGTCTGTCAACTATTGCGACGTTCTTCCTTCCCAAGTTCCTCAGGAAGTGACTGCTCTCCTTCATCCCAAAACCCTTAATTTTTAAGAGGGTCTTCCTCGCCTCGAAGTCGTTCATACTTAGAGCCCTTTCAATTATCTCGAACCTTTCGAGGGCCTCTTTGACGTAATAGGCCTTTCTCCTCGCAAACCTGACACCTGCACTTCTCATCAAACCTTCAATTTCATCGACACTCAAGTTATCCAAGTTCAAATCTTCGAGAGATTTTTGGAATTTTAAACCTGATAGGGCCGAAGAGTTTGCTGTGGATATGCAGAATGCAAGTTCGGTCTTAACGTTTGCCTTCAACTTCAAATCCAAAAACGGTCGGAAGTTAAAAACCGTCCGTCCTTCCTTTCCGAGCCTTTCGAACTCCTCAACTCTCTTTTTCACGTATTCCATCACTTCAGAACGTCCAATATTATCGAGGGACATACCCTAACAACCCCTTCAATACTTTCTATTCTCTTGTGAATTTTGGAGAGTTCGTCTATGTTTTCCGCAATTATCTCAAGCATCAGAGAGTGATCTCCAGAAGTCATCCACATCGAAACTATCTCGTCTATCTTTTTCAGCTCCTCTATGACGTTCCATATCCTTTCGGGTTTAACGTCCAAACCCGTCAGGGAGCACGCGAGGTTTGCAACCTTGCAGTTTACAACCGCCTTGTAGCCCACTATGACACCTCTGCACTCCAACTTCGATATCCTCTTTCTTACAGCTGTTTCCGTCACCTTAAGCTCTCTTGCTATCTTCGTTTTGGGTATCCTCGCGTTCTTCATAAGCATCTCCACTATCTTCATGTCCTTTTCGTCCATTAACACGAGTGGGAATGGCAGTATAAATATCGAGTGTTCGAAAATCGAACAAAAGTTTTATATGATGCTACGCTAAATTTACGATATGAGCGGAATTCCTACGATAGGTGAGAGGGCACCTGAGTTCAAGGCTTTGACCACCAAGGGTGTGATAGAGTTTCCAAAGGATTTCGAGGGCAAGTGGGTAGTTCTCTTCTCCCATCCGGCGGATTTTACACCAGTGTGCACGACCGAATTCGTTGCTTTTGCAAAGAGATACGAGGACTTCAAAAGGCTGAACTGCGAGCTGATAGGTTTGAGCATAGATCAGGTTTTCAGCCACATAAAGTGGGTCGAGTGGATAAAGGAGAAGTTGGGTGTAAAGATTCAGTTTCCCATAATAGCGGACGATAGGGGACAGATCGCTGAGAAGTTCGGAATGATCCATCCTAACAAGGGTTCGAACACGGTAAGGGCGGTTTTCATAATAGACCCCAAAGGAGTTATAAGGGCTATAGTTTACTACCCGCAGGAGTTGGGTAGAAACATCGACGAGATACTGAGGATGGTCAAGGGATTGCAGGTAAGCGACGAGAAGGGAGTCGCTCTACCAGCCAACTGGCCGAACAACGAGTTGATAGGTGACAAGGTAATAATTCCACCAGCAACCGATGAGAAAACTGCAAAGGAGAGGCTTGAAAAGGCCAAGGCTGGAGAGATAGAGTGCTTCGACTGGTGGTTCTGCTACAAGGGGGTTTGAATTTCGAACGAAAAGTTTAAGTTGTTTTAAATTTTATATATCTGTGATCGATATGGAGACGCCCAAAAACCTTCTGAAGGGTTACATCGGCGAAAGCATCGCGATAAGCAGATACCTAATCTACGCGGACATAGCGGAGAAGGAGAAGTTCATCTACGTTTCTAAATACTTTAAAGAGGTTGCTGAAAACGAGAAGAAGCATGCTGAAATCTATGCAAACTTCATAAGGGAGTTGGGAGTCGAACCTACGGATGTAGATGTAAAGGCTCCGATAAGGTTTGGAAGCACCGCGGAAAACCTGAGGAGTGCTGTCGAGGGAGAGAGGTTGGAGGCTGAAAAATTTTATCCTGAGATGGCCGAGGTTGCGGAAAGGGAGGGTTTCAAGCAGGTCGCTGAAAAGGTTAAAACACTTGCGGAGGTCGAAAAACAGCACCACAGAAAGTTCTCAAAGCTCTTGGAACTGATAGAGACTGGCAAGATGTTCAAGAGGGATGAAGAAGTTGAGTGGATGTGTCTGGTTTGCGGTTACGTTCACAGGGGAAGGGAACCTCCGAAAGTCTGCCCCAACTGCGGTGCGGAATACTACTACTTCGTTTCGAAGGACGTTCTCGCCTTGTGAGGTGGTTGTATGAAAACCCTTGAGAATTTGGTTAAGGCGTTTGTAGGGGAGAGCATGGCGAGGAACAGATACACATTCTACGCTAAAGTTGCGAAGGAGGAGGGATACGTCTTTATATCCAAAGTCTTCCTCGAAACCGCGGAAAACGAGAAGGAGCATGCGGAAACGCTTTTC
>Ga0256831_1000144_pt1 | contig 37038 bp, 36 predicted proteins | sample 132544metaG_FD_189087 | JGI IMG/M metagenome (GOLD analysis project Ga0256831, IMG submission 189087) | Hydrothermal vent microbial communities from Lau Basin, Pacific Ocean - 132-544 | ecosystem: Environmental > Aquatic > Marine > Hydrothermal vents | place: Pacific Ocean: Lau Basin | collected...
ACCTATACCAGTGAACAGGTAGAATAAAGTAAATCAGCGTAACTGCTCAGCGTGTTTAGATTTTGTGCCAGTTCAAGGCATTTTCGCACGGAAAATGTGAGCGTATATCAATACGTGACCATTTGAGTACGAAAATAACGCCGAAATGGTGCAAAAGATGAATACGCTGAGTAGTTACAAATCAGCGAGGTAAATTTATGACCATCAGGCTTGGTATTGTAATGGATCCCATTACATCTATTAATATAAAAAAAGACAGCAGCTTTGCCATGTTGCTGGAAGCGCAGCAACGCAACTATGAAATACACTATCTGGAAATGCAGGATCTGTTTATTCAGGAAAACACCGCCTGTGCCAGAACTCGCCAGCTCCAGCTTAAAGACGATAACCAGAACTGGTTCCAGTTCCTGACTGAACCGCAAACCATTGATCTGTCAGATCTGAATGTTATTTTAATGCGTAAAGATCCCCCTTTTGATATGGAATATATTTACGCTACCTATATTCTGGAACTGGCAGAACAGCATGGGTCACTCATTGTTAATAAACCTCGTTCACTGCGCGATGCTAATGAAAAGCTGTTTACCCTGCAATTTCCACAATGTACTGTCCCAACACTGGTCAGCCGGAATAAAGATCAATTCAAACAATTTCTACAGCAGCACAAAGATATTATTGTAAAACCTCTGGGTGGTATGGGCGGTCATTCCATTTTCAGAGTGACTGAAAACGACCCCAATCTGAATGTTATTCTGGAAACGGTAACAGGCCATGCCCGCCAGTATATTATGGCGCAGCGCTTTATCCCGGAAATAACACAGGGGGATAAACGTATTTTAATGATTAACGGCACTCCGGTTGATTATGCTCTGGCACGCATCCCCCCAGAAGGTGAAACCAGGGGTAACCTGGCGGCAGGCGGCAGGGGTGTCGGTATCCCGCTCACAGAACGGGATTACTGGTTATGCAAACAGGTTGCACCCCGCCTGAAGGAAATGGGCTTACTATTTGTCGGCATGGATGTCATTGGAGATTACGTCACCGAAATTAATGTCACCAGTCCGACCTGTATCCGCGAACTGGATGCCTTATATCAACTGAATATCTCTGCTTTGCTTATGGATGTTATTGAACAGCAGTTAGCTGCCTAGAGTCTATTATGCCGATTAAAATATTACCTGCTCGATTACTGTTCGTTGGACTACTGACATTACTGATTTCCTGTCAGAAAACACCCGTAGCACAGGTTTATCAACAGCAGTTATTTGCTTTTGGTACTTTAATTGATATTTCCATTGTCACTAAAAACTCTCAGCAGGCACAAGATGCCATTAGTGAAATCAGCAGCGAATTTGATCGACTGCATACCCAATGGCATCCCTGGCAAGGCGGAGAACTGGCACTAGTCAACCAGCAGCTGCCTGCATTAAAAGCCATTGCCATTTCAAATGAGCTGGCAGAACTTATTAAACAAAGTCAGACATTGTCACAACAGAGTGAGGGACTGTTTGATCCCGCCATAGGCAAGCTTATTCGCCTATGGCAGTTTGATCAGCTGGAAAAGGATAATTTTCAATTTCATCTCCCATCCCCCAAAGCGATTCAAAGCATCGTTGACAGCAAACCGGAAATGGCCAACCTGAAACTGTTTAAAAATGCCGCAAACAGGAGCTTTCTACAATCCGATAATCCTTCAGTAATACTGGATTTCGGGGCCTTTGCCAAAGGGGTAGCCATTGAAAAAATGCTAACTATTTTAAAAGCGCATCATATAGACAATGCACTGATTAATGCCGGCGGTGATTTAAAAGTTACAGGCTCTAAAAATCAGCATCCCTGGCGTATCGGCATTAAAAATCCACAAAATGCCCAGGATCCATCTCAGCCGGCCATCCTGGCAGCTATACAACTCAATAGCGGTGAAGCACTGTTTACCTCAGGGGATTATGAACGATTTTTTATTGCCAATGGGCGACATTATCACCATATTATTGACCCTCGTAACGGCTATCCCGGTCAGGGTGTTCGAGCCGTTACTATACTGGATACTGATGCCGGACGGGCTGATGCTGCTGCTACCGCTATTTTTCTGGCCGGTCCCAAAAAAGCCATGAATATTGCCCGTAAAATGGGTGTTACCCATCTGCTGTTAATTGATTCCGATAATCATATCTATCTGTCACCGGCAATGGCCAAACGTCTGGAACTACTGACAGAAAATTCAACCAGCATCTTCTCAACTCATGACTAATGCCCCTGGAAACGGAACAATCCACTTTAAAGGTACCGATATTATCATTCTACTACTGGCAGTACTATTGTGTGTGTGGCTGTATTTCAGCCTGTGGTTTGGTCAGGCTATTGGTAAGGCCGATACCTTAATAGTACAAATTGATGATCAATCTCCCACCGAATACTCGCTGAAGAACGACCGATTACTGAAATTTAATGGCCGGATCGGCACCAGCCTGATTGAAATAAAACAGGGCAAAGCCCGCTTTATCCATTCCTCCTGCCGCAACCAGTTTTGTGTGTTTCACGGCTGGTTAACCACCCCCGGAGATACTACCGCCTGTTTGCCTAACCGGATCAGTATCACCCTGAAGGGCTATGCCAGTGAATACGATGCTCTGGCCGGTGAACGCTAATGAAACAACTGCATTTTATCACCACCCATGAAGATCACAGAGTTGCTCTGTTAGCAGCACTGGCCATTACTATTCATATTATAGAATCTGCATTTCCAACACCTTTACCGGGTATAAAACCGGGACTGGCTAACGTTATTACGCTGTTCTGTTTTATTCGATATGGCTGGAAAACGGCACTACAGGTCAGTCTGTTACGAGTGGTGATCAGCAGTCTGATCCTGGGCTCTTTTCTATCCCCGACATTTTTACTCAGTCTGTCCGGTGCACTATTAAGTTTACTGAGCCTGTTACTGGTGCAATGGCCTTTTCGCCATCATTTAAAATATCAACCCAGTGCTATCGGTTATGCGCTTATTGCCTCCATAAGTCATATCAGTGGACAATTCCTGGTGGCATGGTACTTTTTTATACCCCATCCCGGCTTATTCAAACTATTACCCATTTTCATTACTTTTGCCGTGCTACTTGGTTTGGTTAGCGGTATAATTACCCAGTTTTTAGTCGAACCATATAAAGCATTACCTGAATAAACATTCTCTATGGCAAATATAAAACCCGGTGCACTGCCTTATAATCATAACCGGATTCATCATAATGAAAGCCTGATCACCGCTTTTTTTATTGTGTTACTGGTTCATGGTGCCATTATATTCGGCATTAGTTTCACTATGCCTGAACCGCCTGCACCTCGTTCCACTCAAACTCTGGATATTGTTTTAGTTAAGACCCATGCAGAGAAAGCACCGGAAAAACCTGATTTTCTGGCTCAGGCCGATCAAATTGGCGGCGGTAATGTTAAGGATAAAACCAGACCCACCAGTAAAAATCCGGGTGAAACACCCAGTGAAGGTAATTTTATAAAAGATAAACCCACTGTTGCCCCTGCTCCTGAACCGATAAAGCCGAAACAGAAGTCCATTTTATCCAGCCACAAACCGGCTAAGAAAAAAGCCCCCAAACTGATTAAGAAAAAGAAACCCAAACCGGTGAAAAAACCCGACCTGGTGGCTGATTATGTAGCCGATCTGCAAAAACAGATTGTAGATATGGAAGCCGAACTGGATGAACAGCAGAAAATGTATGCCAAACGTCCCAAGGCCACCTATATTACAGCCTCTACAAGGCGAACCCCCGATGCCTTGTATTTAAAAGCCTGGACCAAAAAAATTGAACGTTTCGGTAATCTCAACTATCCTGATCAGGCAAGACGTAAAAAACTGGAAGGCCAGTTAATCCTGACCGTTGCACTGAGCCCTGATGGCAATATTATTGATGTTAAAGTCAGCAAATCATCAGGCCACAAAATTCTTGATGATGCCGCTCGACGAATTGTGGAACTGGCAGCGCCTTTTGCAAAAGTCCCGGATAATGTATTGCAGGGCAATAATCGTCTGGTGATCACCCGTACCTGGCAGTTTTCTCATGGTTCCGGAAATCGGTTTTCATATAAATAAAGAATTCAAATGAATCTGACCAATCACTTAATTATTGCCATGCCCGGACTGGCAGATCCCATGTTTCAAAAGTCTGTCAGTTATATTTGTCAGCATACAGATAAAGGCGCTATGGGACTTACTATTAATCGTCCCATTGAGGTTTCTTTTGCAGAGCTGCTTAAGCAACTGGATATACCACTAATAAATGACACTCTGTCCAGCCGTTTTGCCAGTACTCCTGTCTATCTGGGCGGGCCGGTAGAAACGGAGCATGGCTTTGTTTTACATTCCAGTGAACACCCGTCAGATTCCTGGGGCCAGTCTCTCAAAATTAATGATGATCTATCACTCAGTTCCTCCAGAGATATTTTACACGCTATTGCCAGTGGTGAGGGACCGGATCGATTTCTGATAGCTTTAGGTTATGCCGGCTGGAGTGAAGGGCAAATTGAACGTGAAATGCAGGAAAATTCCTGGCTTAATGTTCCCGCAGATAATGATATATTATTTAATACCCCCTTTGATCAGCGCTGGAAAAGTGCAGCAATGAAACTGGGAATTGATATTCATCTTATTTCCGGTGATATCGGTCATGCCTGATCCCTCAGCAGACTACCCGTCCCATGCCACCTTTCTGGGTTTTGACTACAGTACCAACAAAATCGGCATTGCTGTCGGACAACGCTTAACAGCCACTGCCACACCTCTGACGACCCTCATCTCACACCATAAACGTATCGACTGGCAGGCAATTGAACAGCTCCTGTCCCAGTGGCATCCGACTGCACTGATTATCGGTCTGCCCTTAACTATGGATGGCGAAGAGCAGGAAACCACAGCAGCGGTAAAATTTTTTGGCAAACAGCTCAATGAGCGGTACAATCTTCCAGTACATTATATGGATGAACGTCTGACTTCTCGCGAAGCCAGTGAAATGCTGGGTTATGACGGCATCACCTCTCCCCGGCGTAAAAATAAACCCGGGAGAAAAGTAAAAAAACATCAGCAACTGGGGCATGATATTGATCAGGTTGCCGCACAACTTATTTTACAAAGCTGGTTAAGTTGTAATTAACAAATTAATAATCTGGATAAAATAACGAAATGACTGACTCTGAAATGAACCTCGACCTGAAACAACTACTGGAAACAATGTATCAGGGCATCAGCAAAAAACTGCAAACTCTGGTACCAGAGGACGTTATTATGATTGGCATTCATACCGGCGGTTTCTGGATTGCTGAGAACCTCTATCAGCGCCTCAATCTGCCCACCCCCCTGGGCAGTCTGAACATCTCCTTCTATCGTGACGATTTTACCAAAATCGGCCTGCACCCGGAAGTTAAACCTTCTCAGTTACCCGCAGGACTGGATGATAAACATATTATTTTAATTGACGATGTACTGTTTACCGGACGAACCATCAGAGCCGCCTTAAATGAAATATTTGATTATGGCCGTCCCGCATCTGTCACCCTGGCCGTTCTGCTTGATCGAGGTGAACGGGAACTACCCATTTGTGCCGAAATTACCGGTCAGAAAATCAGCCTGAACCCCGATCAGCAAATCAAACTGAACGGTCCTGAGCCAATGAATCTGACCCTGGTACAGAATCCTCTTGAGAATGTTTTATGATCAATAATAACATCCAGCTTGATGAACAGGGAAGACTCAAACATTTTCTGTCTATAGAAGGTCTGAAACGACAGCAGCTGGTCAGTATTCTGGATGCCGCAGAAACGTTTGCCAATGTGCAGGAACAGGCCGTTAAAAAAGTACCTCTGCTGAGAGGAAAAACCATTGTTAACCTGTTTTTTGAAGCCAGTACCCGAACCCGGACGACTTTTGAACTGGCAGCCAAAAGACTGTCAGCCGATGTCCTGAATATCAATATTAATACCTCTGCCACCAGCAAGGGGGAAAGTCTGCTGGATATGCTGCACAACCTGGAATCCATGCATTGTGATATGTTTATTGTGCGCCATAATCAAAGCGGTGCGGCACACTTTATTGCCCGGCATGTTTCCCCGCATATCAGTGTTATTAATGCCGGAGACGGATGCCATTCTCATCCCTCCCAGGCGATGCTGGATATGTTTACTATCCGTCGGCATAAAAAAGAATTTGCGAATTTAAAAGTAGTGATTGTGGGCGATATTCTGCATTCCCGGGTAGCACGCTCCCAGATGCACGCACTGACTACTCTGGGTGTGAGTGAAATTCGTGTCGTGGGCCCCAAAACCCTGATCCCTGCCGGCATTAATACCTTTGGTGTACATGTTTATCATAATATGCAGGAAGCCATAATAGATGCTGATGTAATTATTATGCTGCGCCTGCAGAAAGAACGTATGCAGGGCGCTTTACTGCCCAGTGAAGATGAATATTATCATAACTATGGTCTGACCGAAAAAAAACTGTCCTATGCCAGACCCGATGCCATTGTAATGCATCCAGGCCCTATAAACCGCGGCGTTGAAATTGCCTCCAGCATTGCTGATGGTCCGCAATCCGTTATTCTGGAACAGGTGACCAATGGTATTGCAATCCGTATGGCTGTCATGTCGCAGACCCTAAGTCCCAGAACTGAAACAACTAAAACGGGGAGCACAGTCTGATGCCTGAAAGTCAGTTATTTAATCTGGTGCGCCAGTCAGAAACATACAATATCAGCATTATAAATGGCCGGATTATCGATCCCGCAAATAATATAGACAAGGTCATGGACCTGCATATCCAGGAGGGTAAAATCCTGACCCTGGGTGAAGCACCGGAAGATTTCAGTGCTCAGAAAACTATTGATGCTGCTGGCAGGGTAGTCTGTCCCGGTCTGGTTGATATGCGAGTCCGGCTGCGTGAACCGGGTCATGAAACCAAAGGCACCATAGCCTCAGAAACACGTGCAGCCGCTGCCGGCGGTGTCACTGCCCTGTGCTGCCCGCCTGATACTGATCCGATTATTGATAATGCCGCCATGGTAAAACTAATCCGCCTTAAAGCTGCCACCGAAGGGGTTACCAAAGTTTATACTCTCAGCGCCCTGACTCAGCAGTTGCAGGGAGAAAAGCTCAGTGAAATGCGTGAATTAAAAGATGCGGGCTGTGTCGGCACGACCAATGCTCTGCATCCAGTCAAAAGCACACTGGTGATGCGCCGTGCTCTGGAATATGCTGCCAGCCACGATATTACGGTATTTATTCACGCTTTTGACCCCTGGCTCAGTAACGGCTGTGCTCATGAAGGCGTGGTAAGTACCCGGCTGGGTCTGGCCGGTATTCCTGACAGTGCAGAAACCATTGCTATAGCCAGGGATCTGCAGTTAATTGAACTGATTGGTGCCAGAGCTCATTTTTGCCAGCTCTCCAGTGCCGGATCCATACAATTAATTCGTCAGGCACAGGAATCCGGTTTACCGGTATCGGCCGATGTTACCGCCCATCATTTACACCTGACAGAAATGGATATTGGTTTTTTTGACAGCAATTGTCACGTCATCCCGCCGCTTAGAACTCAGCGTGATCTGGATGCCCTCCGTCAGGGGGTCAGTTCAGGTATATTAAGCTGTATAGTCTCGGATCATCAGCCGCATGACAGTGATGCCAAACTGGCTCCTTTTGCAGAAACCGAACCCGGCATCAGCAGCATTGAAACATTATTACCCCTGGCATTAAAGCTGACTGACAGTCATAACATGACGCTCAGTGAGATCATTTCCCGCCTGACCATACAGCCAGCACAGATCCTTAATATTCCAGAAGGAACTTTAGGGATTGGTAAAGATGCCGATGTCTGTATTTTTAACCCAGAAAGTTACTGGCGTGTGGAAAAAGATAAATTTTTAAGCAAGGGTAAAAATACCCCTTTTCACGGCTGGGAATTAAAGGGACAGGTTGAGTTTACCATTAAGGCCGGAGAACTGGTGTATTCCCGGCAATAATACGGGTAGTAATTCCCATGCAAAGCATGGGAACTGGCATGGGAACTGATAGTGTAGTGTCCGATTTTATAAATTGAATCCGCCACCCCCAAACCCGGTATTTCTGTCTTCCCGGGTGTCTGTAAAACTGACGCCTTCCAGAGAAGAACCCATTGATTCCGAGGCTTCTTCATCACCCAGTTTAATCATCAGACGCAGATCATTGGGCGAATCTGCATGATGCAGCGCATCTTCGTAGGTAATTGCTTCTGTACGGTATAAATCATATAGAGCCTGATCAAAAGTCTGCATCCCTTCTTCGCGGGATTTTTTCATCACTTCTTTTAATTTGTGTATTTCACCATCACGGACATAATCTGAAATCAACGGTGTATTAAGCAGAATCTCAACCGCGGCTCGACGACCCTTGCCATCCGGGGTCGGGATCAACTGCTGGGCAACGAAAGCACGCATATTCAGGGATAAATCCATTAATAATTGTGGTTTACGCTCTTCGGGAAAGAAGTTAATAATCCTGTCCAGCGCCTGGTTGGCATTGTTGGCGTGCAGGGTAGCCAGACAGAGGTGTCCTGTTTCAGCAAAGGCAATGGCGTGATCCATTGTTTCACGGGTTCGAATTTCACCAATCAGGATCACATCCGGTGCCTGCCGCAGGGTGTTTTTTAAGGCTACTTCAAAAGAATCTGTATCAATACCGACTTCCCGCTGGGTGATCAGACAGCCATCATGGTTGTGGACAAATTCAATGGGATCTTCAATAGTAATAATATGTCCGCTGCCATTTTTATTTCGATAACCAATCATGGATGCCAGCGAGGTAGACTTACCCGAACCGGTTGCTCCGACAAAAATAATCAGTCCCCGCTTGGTCATGGCCAGATCCTTAATAGTTTCCGGTAAGCGCAGTTCCTGGTAGGTTGGAATGGTGGTTTCAATACGCCGCAGCACCATCCCCACCTGACTGCGCTGCATAAATGCACTGACCCGAAAACGCCCCACCCCGGAACGGCTGATCGCAAAGTTACACTCGTGTTCGGCATCAAACTGAGCACGCTGCTTATCATTCATGATCCCGGTCACAATCTGATGCACCTGGGTGGAATTTAAAGATTTTTTAGTCACTGGAGAAATTTTACCATTCACCTTCATGGCCGGAGCTGTACCCACAGTGATAAATAAATCCGATGCTTTTTTATGCACCATTAATTTCAATAATGAATCAAAATCCATCCGTTTTACCTTTATTTCTAGTTTATAGGGTCACTTTTATTTGTTCTTAACTCTTGTTACAGAAAATCATCCTTGTTAGCCGCATAAGTCTGAGCATCCGTTTTGGATATCTGACCCTGTGCCAATAATGTTTTCAAACATTGATCCAGTGTCTGCATACCAATCCCCTGACCGGTTTGAATAGCAGAGTACATTTGGGCAACCTTACCTTCGCGGATTAAGTTACGGATCGCCGGTGTACCAATCATAATTTCATGAGCAGCAATTCGCCCACCGCCGTTTTTCTTTAATAATGTCTGAGAAATAACCGCACGCAATGATTCTGAAAGCATGGCTCGAACCATATCTTTTTCAGCCGCTGGAAACACGTCAATAATACGATCTATGGTTTTTGCTGCTGAACTGGTGTGCAAGGTACCAAATACCAGGTGACCGGTTTCTGCAGCGGTCAGTGCCAGACGAATTGTTTCCAGGTCACGTAATTCCCCCACCAGAATAATATCCGGGTCTTCACGCAAAGCTGAGCGTAAGGCTTCATTAAATCCTAAAGTATCCCGGTGTACTTCACGCTGGTTGACCAGACACTTTTTACTTTCATGTACAAATTCGATGGGATCTTCTACCGTCAGAATATGTTCATAAATGGTATTATTCAAATTATCCATCATGGCCGCAAGGGTGGTTGATTTACCGGAACCCGTTGGGCCGGTAACCAGCACAATTCCACGTTTATTTTCGCAGATATCTTTGAAAATAGACGGACAGCCTAATTCCTCCAGAGTCAGAACATTCGATGGAATAGTACGAAACACGGCGCCAGCACCACGATTCTGATTAAACGCATTGACACGAAAACGTGCCAGTCCCGGAACTTCAAAGGAGAAGTCAGTTTCCAGAAATTCTTCAAAATCCTTACGCTGTTTATCGTTCATAATATCGTACACCATATCATGCACTTCACGATGTTCCAGCGGTGGGACATTAATACGGCGTATATCGCCATCCACACGAATCATAGGGGGTAATCCTGCAGACAGATGTAAATCAGAGGCATTATTTTTAGTACTAAAGGCAAGCAGTTCTGTTATATCCATAGTTGTTCGCTATATAATGGTTTATTATTCAAGGCTACTCAGCAGGAATTACTGTATCTGGCTATGGCAGCTGTATTTTCGGGGGTGCCAAGTAATGACCTTATTTTTTAAATATCAGTATAGACCATAATGAACAATACGTTAAACCAACTTGATCACATTAATCACCGGATTAAACAGGCTTTTAAAGACAGTGGACGATCGGATGCTGATAAATTCACCCTGCTGGCTGTCAGTAAACGTCATCCGGTGGAAAAAATTCTGTCTTTATACCAGCAGGGACAACGTGATTTTGGTGAAAGTTATGTCCAGGAAGCGGTGCAGAAAATACAGCAGACAGCCAGCTCGGATATAGTCTGGCATTTTATTGGTCCCATACAATCCAATAAGACCCGAGATATTGCGCAAAATTTTCAATGGGTACATTCAGTGGATCGCCTTAAAATTGCACGCCGTCTCAGCGAACAACGTCCGGCACAGTTACCGGATTTGAATATCTGTCTGCAGATTAATATCAGTGATGAACCGCAAAAAGCTGGTTTTTCGCCCAAAGAAATCTTTAAACACCTTGAGAATATTGCTGACTTACCCCATTTAAAACTACGAGGTCTGATGGCAATTCCCAGAAAAACAACAGAGTTTGAGCAACAGCGTCTGGCTTTTCATCAGTTGAAAGAACTTCTGCAGACGCTGAATAAACAGTTTAAGCTTAGTATGGATACCTTATCCATGGGTATGTCCGGTGATATGGAGGCAGCCATAGCAGAAGGGGCTACCATCGTTCGAATTGGTACAGCCTTATTTGGTGCCAGAGAATATTAACTATTAGCAACATAAATAACTTTCAATACACTTAAACGTAACTATTTCAGGAATTCAATGATTAATAAGAAAATTGGTTTTATTGGTGCCGGTAATATGGCCTATAGCCTGATTGGCGGCTTAACAGCAACAGGTGTCTGTGCACAGAATATCTGGGTCAGTGATCCCAATACTGATCAAACCGGACAACTGGCTCAACAGTTTGATTTACATATTGCGCAGAGCAATTCAGCACTGCTTCAGGCAGTGGATGTGGTTATTCTAGCCGTTAAACCGCAGCAATTATCTGTTGTCTGTCAGGAAATCAGCAGTATTGCACAATCTGAATCCCCCCTCTTTATTTCCATTGCTGCCGGGGTTTTATGTAAAGACATTGAACACTGGCTGGGCTGTGATTCCGGCCATCCACTGGCACTGGTACGTTGTATGCCTAATACCCCGGCATTAGTACAAAGCGGGGCAACAGCACTGTATGCCAATCAACAGGTCAGTGATGAACAGAGTATTTTATCCGAATCCATACTGCGTGCAGTGGGACTGACCTTATGGCTGGAAAAAGAATCCGATATGGATGCCGTCACTGCATTGTCCGGCAGTGGCCCGGCCTATTTCTTTCTGGTTATTGAAGCTCTGGAAAAAGCCGGTGTACAATTAGGGCTGGATAATAAAACCGCTCGCTTACTGGCTATTCAAACTGCCTTTGGTGCCTCTAAAATGGCTCTTGAAAGTGAAGATTCTGCCGCACAGCTAAGAAAAAAAGTGACCTCACCTGGAGGTACCACAGAAAAAGCGATTGGTATTTTACAGGAAGGTCAGCTGGAAGCACTGTTTTTAAAAGCTCTGCAGGGAGCCAAAGCACGTTCTATTGAACTGGCTGAGCTGTTAGGTACAAAATAAGTTATTATAGTTTGCTAAATTATGCTGCATTATTACCAGACAGGTTGATAAACATGTTAGATATTCAACAGGGGACTATCCATGGATAACTTTTTCATCAGTGCAGGCAGTTATCTAATCAGTACCTTTTTTGGCATTTATATTATTATTGTGCTGCTGCGTTTTTTACTTCAGGTGGTTCGAGCCGATTTTTACAATCCCTTATCCCAGTTTATTGTCAAAGCCACCAGTCCGATATTAATTCCCATGCGCAGGCTTATTCCCGGTCTGTTTGGACTGGATGTCTCATCACTGATTCTGGCCTATATTCTACAGTATATTGAAAACATTCTGCTGTTTGCTGTCAGAGGTATTCCTGTCAGCCCGATATTTCTGCTCTGGCATAATATCGGCTCATTATTAATTCTGATTCTTTATATCTACTTTTTTGCCATTCTGATTCAGGTGATTATCAGCTGGGTTAATCCTGGCACATATAACCCTGCCACCGCGTTGATTCATCATATTACTGAACCGGTCATGCGCCCTGCACGCAGAATTTTACCCCCTTTTTCAGGTCTTGATCTGTCTCCCATACTGGTTTTTATTGTCCTGAATCTATTGATTATGCTGGTACCCTCCATATTCGGGTAAGATTTTTCTCACTTTTGTTATTTTTTTTTCATATTTACTTAACAAATAGACATCAATCACATTATTAACTGCCAGCTATTTTATTCTATCTGCTATCCTTAACCTGATTACACAAGCTTTAATCTAAATTGATCAAAGAGATAGAATATGACAGAAGAAAACTTTTTCGACAATATCCATGCTTATGGGAAATGGAAAAGTAACCTGCTTGAAGCCATAGAAAATTTCCAGGACTGGCTGGACACCACTGGCCTGGAAGACAGTGAGCAAAGCCTGAAAATATATGAGACTCTGCAAACCCTGAAACACGACCGTATCACTCTGGCCTTTGTTGGTGAATTTTCACGCGGCAAAACCGAGCTCATAAATGCCATCTTTTTTTCTCAGTTCAAACGTCGTCTTCTGGCCAGTGAAGCCGGACGCACCACCATGTGCCCCACGGAGCTGTTTTATGATGTGGATGAACCTAAACCTTATATGCGCTTATTACCCATAGAAAGCCGGCTGGAAGACAATAGTATCTCTGAACAAAAGCAGAATCTGGTGAACTGGACCCATATTCAGCTGGATGTCTCCTCCCCTGACAGTATGGCCAGCTCCTTTGCCCAGATCACCAATACCAAAAAAGTGAAGGCCCGTGAGGCTAAGCGACTGGGACTGTATGATATTATTACCGATGACAACGGTACCGAACTATCTGATCATGCCACGGTAGAAATTCCCATGTGGCGTCATGCCCTGATCAATTTCCCACATCCGTTTCTGGAGCAGGGGCTCTCTATTCTGGATACCCCAGGACTTAATTCCCTGGGTAATGAACCTGAACTGACTCTGAACATGCTGCCCAATGCCCAGGCCGCTATTTTCGTACTGGCTGCAGATACCGGGGTAACCCGTTCTGATATGGATATCTGGCGTCGTCATTTAAAAAGCTTTCGTCGTAATAACAATAGCGGTCTGGTTGTAGCACTGAACAAAATTGATACCCTCTGGGATGAATTAAAAACCAGTCATGAAATTAAGGGCAGTATTCATAGAATGTGCTCCGAAACAGCCAAAACGCTGAATATCGACTCTAAACGGGTGTTTGCCATTTCCGCCCAGAAGGGTCTGATTGCCAGAGTTAAACATGATGAACAACTGCTCCGGGACAGCAATCTTGTGGCTATGGAAAATATTCTGTCTAATGAAATCCTGCCGCAAAAGGAACAACTGGTTCGTGATACTCTGATCACTGATATCAATGAAATGATGCACAGCTCCAAAGGTATTTTACTGACCCAGTTTAATTCCAGAAAAAAATCTATTGCGAGCCTGGGCGGCTTAAGCGGTAAAAATGAAAATATTATCCAGTTACTGCTGGAAAAAACCCGCGCAGAGCAGGCGGTTTACCATCGTAATGCTAAAGCCCTGCAATCCAGTCGTCAAATTCTGTCGGGTCAGCATAATCGTCTTAAATCAATCATTGATCTTGAACGCCTGGATCAACAGGTCAATAAAGCCAGAACGCTAATGAAAGGTAGCTGGACCACTAATGGTATGAAAAATGCCATGAAAGCCCTGTTTGACGATATTAGCACCACTATGAATGATGCGGCCAAACAAACAGAACTGACCAACAGGCTGGTTAAATCTATTTACAACCGTTTCCAGAACCAGAATAAAGAAACAGGTATCAAACCCAAGCTGTTTTCCATTGCTTCCTATAAACAGGAAATTGATACTCTGTATGAGGATGCCGAAGAATACCGCACCAGTGTCTATTCCACTATGACCGAACAGAGTTTTGTGATTAAAAAATTCTTTATTTCTCTGGTAAGCCGGGCACGTAATATTTATTACCAGCTTAATAAAGATGCTGATGACTGGGGTCGACGTGCTTTAACACCTTTAATTCGACACGTAAAAGCGCATAAAAAAGAACTTCAGTCCCGTCTGGAACAATTAAAGAAAGCCGGTCAGTCCCGGGATACTATCAGTGACAAAGTCAATGCGCTGAAAAAAGAAGCCAAGATTCTACAAAAACATCTGGTGGATATCAACAAAATACTGAGTACTGTTAACAGCCCTATGCCAGCAGTGATCCATGAGAAAAAAATACCTGATAATGTCACTGCCATTCGCAGCTAACAATGATAGCACTTATTCAACGCGTTAGCTGGGCAAAAGTTGAAGTTGACCATCAGTTAATTGGGCAAATAAAACAGGGGCTTCTGGTACTGGTGGGAATGCAGAAAACCGATCAGCAGGATCAGGCCGATAAGCTGCTGCACAAATTATTAAATTATCGTGTATTTTCTGACAGTGATGATAAAATGAACCTCAGTGTTACTGATATTCAGGGTGCTCTTTTACTGGTGCCTCAGTTCACACTGGCAGCTGATACTAATAAAGGCATGCGCCCCAGTTTCAGCTCTGCAAAAGCACCGCTGGAAGCAGAACAATTATTCAGCTATCTGCTGACACAGGCCCATACTCAATATTCCAGGATACAGTCCGGTCGTTTTGGTGCTGATATGCAGGTAACCCTGCTGAATGATGGACCGGTTACATTTTCACTTAATATTTGATAACTGCTTATGCTCGTAAAAAAATATAATACGGTAAACAAAGTTATTCCGCTATTACTAGTAATCTGTATGGTTATACTTCTACCGGCCTGCACTGCACCCAGACCTAAAACACCTATGGCGGTAGCTGAGGCTTTCTGGAATGCAGCTCTTGCCGGTGATATCGCTGGTGCAAGGCAATATCTGACACCAGAAAGCCAGGCTCATTTTAAAATCATCCTGCAAAGCAGTAAGGACTACGTTGAATTAGGTGAACAAAGTATTTCAGCCGACAGAGCAGAAATCCTGACCCGGCTGGTTCAATATCAGAGTAATCAAAATAAAGCACAACGTACTGCACTAAGAACTATTTTAGTCAACCTCCAGGGACAGTGGCTGGTAGATTATAATCAGACCAGAGATTCTATGCTGGGCAGCGAGCTACAGTCCGCTCTGGATCATTTTTCCAGTACCATGAGAGAAACCATAAATAAAGGCATGATGGTCATGGAAGATTCTGTGCAGGAAGAATTAAAAGCAATGGAAAAATCCATCCGGGAACTTAATGAAGAAATGGATCAGGAACTGCAAAAACAACAGCAGAAGCAACAAGCTGACAGTAAACCGAAAACCACTACACTATGACTTCTGAGCGACCAGCATGGCTTCATTTCTAATTCCCTTGCCGGTGTCTCCTAATAAACCTTCCTCCCGATAATAACGCAGGGTCAGTTCTGAAAACATTTGCTGCAGCTCATTAAGCTGCAGCCGGTATTGAGAATTTTCTGGCCTTTCCTGCTGCTTACTGGATGGCACATAGGTTTCCTGAGTAAAAGTCTGATAGAAAATAAGCCCCCCGGGTTTTAATGCCTGAATTAAAGCTGGAACCAGTTCCCGTACCAGAAAACGGCTCACCAGGATCACATCAAAGCTTGCGGCATCCGGCACTATCTGGCAGATATCACATTGCCGGGTATTGATCAGCAATTGACGTTCACGGGCAAATTCCTGAACTTTTTCCACGGCCTTATCTGAAATATCCCAGGCGTGACTCTGATAACCTAATTCTGCCAGCCGTAAGGCATTGCCTCCCAGACCACAGGCCAGATCCAGTGACCGGCCCTGCCCATCTAATAAATGCTGATTCAGTTCCAGCACGTCAATGACCTGATTGGGTACATGGATATTTTCATATCGCTCATTCCATTTTAATCTAAACTTATCCATTAACGTCTCCAGAATGACGGCGTGAGTATAACCAGCAAAGTAAAAATTTCCAGTCGCCCCAGCAGCATGGCAAAACACAGCACCCATTTTGAAAAATCATTAATACTCTGATAATTAGCGCCTACATCACCCAGCCCCGGCCCGAGATTGTTTAAACAGGCTGCCAGAGCAGAAAAGGCAGTAACCTGATCCAGACCACTGGCCATTAATATCAGCATCATAATACTGAAACTGGCCACATACAATGCAAAAAATCCCCAGATGGCGTTACTGACATTTTCCGGCATAGCCTTGCCACCGATTTTAACCGGGATTTGAGCACTGGGATGGATTAGACGGAAAATTTCTCTTAAGCCCTGTTTAAATAACAGAATAAAACGGATCACCTTCATACCGCCGCCGGTAGAACCCGCACAACCACCCACAAAACTGATAAACAGCAGCATTACCGGTAAAAATCCTGGCCAGTTATAATAATCTGCCGTGGTAAAACCTGCCGTAGTGCCAATGGAAATGGTCTGAAAAATACCATGATGCACAGAATCTCCCCAGCTTTCAAAGGTACTGGAGTAATGTAAATACAATACCGATATCATAGACGCGGTAGCCAGTATCATCAAATAAACCTGAAACTCTACATCAGAAAAATAATGTTTAATACTGCGCATACGCAGAGCGCTGAAATGCAGGGCAAAATTAATACCGGCCACCAGCATAAATACCCCGGCAATAATCTCAATCAGCTCATTATTAAAATAACCAATGGAGGCATCATGGGTAGAAAAACCACCAATGGCCACGGTAGAAAAACTATGCCCTATGGCATCAAACAAACTCATACCTGCCAACCAGTATGCCAGAGCACAGGTAATGGTTAAGCCTAGATAAATATACCACAGCGCTTTAGCAGTTTCGGTAATTCTAGGTGTCAGTTTGCTGTCTTTAACGGGTCCGGGAGTTTCGGCCCGATACAGTTGCATACCTCCAATACCCAGCATGGGCAGTACCGCTACGGCCAGTACAATAATACCCATACCACCCAGCCATTGCAGCTGCTGACGATAATAAAGTATAGATTTCGGTAATTCATCCAGACCGGTAAAAACGGTTGCCCCGGTAGTGGTTAAAGCAGAAATTGATTCAAACAGAGCATCAGTAAAGCTGGCATGCAGACTATGAGACAGATATAAGGGCAGTGAACCCACCAGACCAAAAACGGACCAGAACAGTACCACTACAATAAAGCCGTCGCGAATTCTCAGCTCCTTGCGCATATTTTTTACTGGCAGCCAGACAAACAGACCCGTTAGCAAAATCACCAGGAAAGCATCAATAAAGGCGCTGATTTCTGTATCCTGATACCATAGTGAAACCACAACAGGCGGTATAACCGTAGTACTGAAAACCATTAACAGCAGGCCGACTATGCGTAAAATAACGAGGGGTTGCATGCTTAGTTTGGCCTATATAAAGGTGACAGCCACCTGAAAAAGCCGTTCCACATCAATAATATAACGTTTATCCACCAGAAACAGAATCACATGGTCATCTGATTCAATAACCGTATCATGATGCACAATAATGACTTCACCATTACGGACAATAGCCCCGATAGTGGTTCCAGGCGGCAGTGGAATTTCTGCTACCGCACGACCAACCACCCTGGAGGTTTTATGGTCACCATGGGCAATAGCTTCAATCGCTTCAGCAGCCCCTTTACGCAGGGAATGCACCATTTCCACATCGCCTCGGCGGACATGAGCCAGCAAGCTGCCAATGGTCGCCTCCTGGGGTGAAATAGCAATATCAATTTCACCACTTTCCACCAGATCCACATAGGCTGCCCGGTTAATCAGGGCCATCACCTTACGTGCCCCAAGGCGTTTAGCCAGTAAAGCAGACATAATATTGGCTTCATCGTCATTGGTCAGCGCACAAAATACGTCCGTACCTTCAATATTTTCTTCAATCAGTAGTTCTTCATCAGACACGTCGCCCAGCAAAACAATGGTTTTTTCCAGCTCTTCGGACAGCATACGGGCATTGGCTGGATTATGGTCAATAATCTTAACGTGCAGACGTCCTTCAAGCGTTCGCGCCAGCCGCTGTCCGATATTTCCACCACCGGCAATCATAATACGTTTAAACGGTTTATCCACCCGCCGCAGTTCCGACATCACTTTACGGGTATTTCGGCGATCTACAATAAAGAATACTTCATCATTTTCTTCAATAATCGTATCACCTTTTGGGATCAGCGGACGTCCCTTACGATAAATCGCTGCAACCCGGGTATCAATATTGGGCATATGCTGACGGATTTCCTGCAATTCATGGCCCAGTAGAGGACCGCCCTTAAAAGCCCGAACGGCTACCAGCTGTACCTGCCCGCCAGCAAAATCCAGTACCTGCAGGGCACCTGGATATTCAATCAGTCGTTTAATATAATCAGTGACCAGCTGCTCAGGACTGATCAATACGTCCACCGGTAGCGCATCATTGGTAAACAGTTCGGGATGGATTAAATATTGATTGGAACGTACCCTGGCAATTTTAGTGGGTGTGCGAAATATGGTATAAGCAACCTGACAGGCAATCATATTAGTCTCATCACTATTGGTGACTGCAATCAGCATATCTGCATCATCACAACCGGCTTTTAACAGCACATTAGGATGAGAGCCTTTGCCTCTGACCGTACGAATATCCAGTCGGTCCTGCAATACCGCCAAGCCACGCCCGTCAACATCCACCACGGTAATATCATTGTCTTCACTGGCAAGATTTTCTGCCAGTGAAGAGCCCACCTGCCCGGCACCTAAAATTAGAATTTTCATGATCGTCTTTCTATATTATTTTGATTTACTGACAATTTTTTTGGCATCAATACCCAGAGATTTCATTTTACGATATAAATGGGTACGTTCAACACCTGCCAGTTGGGCTACTTTACCCACGCTGCCGCCTACCTCTATCAGTTTTTGCTCCAGATAGGATTTTTCAAACATTTCTCTGGCTTCTTTTAATGGATGATCAAACAGACTCTGCAGAGCGTCGCTACCTGAGCTTTGCAGCGCACCCAGACCAAATTCACCGGTGGAACTTTGATATTTCTGTGCCAGAACTTCCTCAATTTCCTGCAAAGATATAGTTTCCTGATCAGAGACAATTAACAGCCTCTGCACCAGGTTTTTTAACTCCAGTAAATTACCCGGCCAGTTATAATTACGCAGACGGTTTAAGGCCGCAATGGAAAAACTGCGGTAATTAAACTGTTCCTGCTGTACAAAACGATCCCGATAATAGTTCAGAATATCCGGCACGTCTTCACAATGGTTACGCAGAGGAGGAATACTGACCGGCAATACATTTAACTGAAAATACAGTTCCGCTTTAAATTTCCCTTCTTTAACCAGCTGTTCCAGTGAATAATGTGTCGCGGTAATTATCCGGCAGTTAAGTACAATCGATTCTGTACCACCCAGACGATGAAACTGACCGGTTTCCAGAGTGCTTAACAAACGCCCCTGAGTAGCCGGATCCATATCGCCAATATCATCAATATACAAGGTTCCCTTACCTGCCTGTTCCAGCAAACCATAATATATTCTGCCATCCTGCTCTGATCCAAACAGTTCACGGGCAGAATTATCCGGATCAAGAGTGGCCACCCCCAGTTCAATATAGGGCTGATCGTAACGTGGACTCAGACGATGCAGCAGACGGGAATATTTACTTTTACCGCTGCCGGCTTCCCCGACAAACAGAACCCTTGAATCATGCTGGGCAATCTGTTCAATTTCCCGACGCAAATCCTGATTAACCTGGCTCTTGCCCACCGGCTCATCCACCGTCATCAATTGCTGACGCATACCCTGGTTTTCTTTATCCAGTTTGTAGGCTTCCAGGGCATGTTCAACCGTCAGCAGCAGTTTTGCCAGCGACAACGGTTTTTCCAGAAAGTCATAGGCACCCAGCCGGGTAGCTTCAACAGCGGTTTCAACACTGCCGTGACCCGACATCATAATTACTGGAAAACGACTGATTTCATCATTTTCTGCCCATTCTTTTAATAAGCTGATACCATCAATATCAGGCATCCAGATATCCAGCAGCACCAGTTCCGGCTCTCTTTTTTGAAAACTTTCCCTGGCCGCCTGACCATTTTCTGCAATGTCGACTTCATAGCCTTCATCCTGCAGGATCTCCTGCACCAGTTCACGGATATCCGGTTCATCATCAACAACAAGTATATAGGCAGATGCCATTTTTTTTCCTCAATAATAATTTTTTTAATTAGCTCTATCAGGCAACCGGTAGTTTTATAATAATTCTGGCACCGCCCTCAGAGGCATTTTCTGCAATGATAGAACCACCGTGTTCTTCAATAATTTTTTTTACAATAGCCAGCCCCAGACCAGTTCCCTTAGGCTTATTGGTCACATAAGGATCAAATATATTGGCCAGCATTTCCGGCGGAAAACCAGGTCCATTGTCGGATAATTCCAGTTCACACCAGTATTGATTATTATGCTCCAGCAGATGGGTTTTGACCGTCAATACAATATTATCGTTTTTGCTGCTTGCTTCCAGTGCATTTTTAATCAAATTATGAAAAACCTGCCGTAAACGTCCCTGATCCACTTCTACCAGGGTGCCACTGATCCCCAGTTCCTGTTTTATAGTCAGTTTATCGCTGCCGCGATACAAATCAACTACTTCGGTCAATAAACTTTCAATATCCAGTGTCTGCATTTTCAGTTCAGGCATTTTAGCGTATTCTGAAAATGCCTTGACCATTTCCTTCATACTGTCCACCTGGTGAATAATTGTTGCTGTCAGGCGCTCCAGAGTTTCAGCATCTTGTTCATTCATGGTTTTCAGGTACTTATGGCGCAGACGTTCTGCCGATAGCTGAATAGGGGTCAGAGGATTTTTAATTTCATGAGCCAGACGTCTGGCCACCTCTCCCCATGCAGCATCTCTTTGCGCCTGCACCAGTGAGGTAACATTTTCAATAACAATGACATAGCCGCCATCGGCCAGCGCAGTACCACGGCAAAGCAGATTTTTTCGACCATCCGATTCACTCAGGGTAACTTCCTCATTCCAGTGCTTTACCCGGTTCTGAATGGAACTCATAATCCTGCGCACCAGAGACTCAAGCTCCGGTTTTTCCCTGGTCAGCTGGAACAGAGACTGACCCAGATATTCATTGACATTAATGCCCAGAATCACACTGGCTTCCGGATTGCTGGTACGGATCGCCTTATTCTCAGACAAACTGATGATCCCGGAGGACAAATTGCTTAACACGACTTCCAGATAATCACGCTGTCGTTTAGCCTGCTGGTGACTTTCTTCCAGAGCATTATGGGTTTGAGACAGGCGGCGCACCATTTTATTAAAGGACTGGATCAACAGACCAAAGTCATCATCATTCAATAAAGGAATGGGTTTATGATATTCACCCTCCGCCACTGCCTTAGTGCCTTCAGCCAGATCACGAATCGGTTCTGCAATACGTTTAGCCGAGAAAAAGGCTGCCCAGACCGCACTTAAAATACCTAATAGCAACACCAGAGACAGGGTCAGAGTAAAGCTGATTTTCAGTGGTTTGCGTAAATACACCAGACTCTTATATTCTGAATAGGCCTGTTGCACACTGGCCGCCAGACGGTGCTGACGTTCACTCAAAGGCGCCAGAGCCTGTAAGACCAGATATTCTTTATCATTATTATATGGAATTCGCAGCAATATTCGAATCATTCGACTGGAGTTTTTACTCAGATCCACTACTACATGATCCCTGCCCTGCTGCAGAGGCAATAATAAATCTGAGCTGGGTAGATCCGGCACAATATCACCTTCCTCAATAGAACTGGAACCCAGAACACGACCTCCTGGCGTCATGAGCGTCACCTCGTCCATGCCGCCTTTTTCGCGTATTTCACTTAGCGAAACCACCGTTAAGGTACTCAGATCTTTAAGTGTTTCATCGGTCAGACGGCGCATTTGCCGCAGCAGGCTTTTTTTACGTTCATCCACAGCTGAACGGCTGAGTGTCAAGGCATCTTCCAGTGCCTTTTCAACAGTCACATCAAACCAGCTGTCAATACTGCGATTGATAAACTGAATGGAAAAACTGTATACCACTAAGGCAGGGAAAATAGCCAGACTGACAAAAATAATAACCATTCTCAGTGTTAGACGTGCCCCAGCCACATGCTGACGCAGCTGATGTAATAATCGCCAGGCCTGACGTGCAATCAGGAAGATCAGCATCACCAGAATGACCAGATTAACCGCCAGCAGCAGATAATAAAGCTGCTGAAACTGCTCTGCATCCATTGACGCACTATTAATCATACGCAGTGAGATTAACAGTAAAATAATCAGGATAAAGATGGCCAGAGGGCCGCTAAACACTTTTCTTATCATTGTGCCTGCTCCTGATGCTTTTGATTGCTGCTGTTATTATCAGCAAAAGTCACCGGCCATTGAAACCAGTTGCTTTCAAGACGCCATGCCGAAGACAGAGCAGCAATCTGTCGCAATGCCGGGGGCAGGTGATTAATATCCAGTAAAGTATGAATCCGGACAAAATAATGCTCTCCCGGATTGAGCTTTTTTCGTTTTATCAGGTGGGCGCCACGAATCGTCCCCAGCACGGCCAGAGCTTCTTTACGACTATTAAAGCTATAACGCTCATCATCGGCCAGATTCTTAACCACATGAACATCCGTCAGTGGATGATAGCGCAACTCAAACAACTGCAAAGATTCCTTAACAATATCATTACGCCACCATGGTCGTTTACGATACACCTGGACTTCTACTGCAATGGTCAGAGGTATACCATTTTCCAGCGCTTCAACCACCTGTTTGGTGAAATTCATGGTTAAATTCGCATCAATCAGAATATCACCGTCTTTAGCATAGGTTTTTGCCGAGTTAACCAGAAATTTATTCTGTTCGCTGTATTGCGGCAGTAATTCAAATACCACAAAAATTGTTATAGAAGCCAGAGTCCCAATAAACAGCAGCAGAAAAAACTGCTTTTTTGAAACTGTTTTATCCGGCTTTTCTGTAAGCAATAGTTTTATGTCCCGGGATGATTCTTTATTGCTCATTATCGTTTTCATCCACGCAGCGAGTCATCTGTTTTTCCAGCAGGGCATAATAAAAGCCATCCATACCCTGCTCTCCCGGCAGGATCTGTCTGCCCGCAGGCATAGCATAACCCCAGTTACCTGAAATGGGTATTTCTCCAGCATCTTTGAAACTGTCATTATTACGCTGCAGAAAATTCACTATCTGACGATCATTTTCTTCTCTGAGTATGGAGCATGTTGCATACAGTAAACGTCCTCCCGGCTTTAACATAGCCCAGAGATTATCAAGTATTGCCGCCTGCAAAACCGTCAGGGCGGCAATATCGGCATCACGTCTGAGGACTTTAATATCTGGATGCCGGCGAATAACTCCGGTGGCTGAACAGGGTGCATCCAGTAATATTCGATCAAAAAGTCGGCCATCCCACCAGTCCTGTACACTGGCATCCGCTGCCAGCAGATGTAATTTTTGGGCTGAAAGATTCAGCCGCTGCCGGCTTTCCTCTACTCTTGACAGTCGCTCTGCACTGACATCCAGAGCCAGCAGTGAGTCTAATTGCGGCTGACTGTCCATTATATGCATGGTTTTGCCTCCCGGTGCGGCACAGGCGTCCAGTACCCGCTGCTGTGGTCCAACATCCAGCAGTAATGCGGCCAGTTGAGCCGCACCGTCCTGCACCGATACTCTGCCCTGACTGAATCCAGGCAACTCATCCACTGGGCGGGCTTTGTCCAGAGTCAAAGTATGATTATAAACAGGACTTTGGGTACAGCCAATATTGAGCTGCTGCAGGGTTTGCTGATAGCTGAAAATATCTTCCTCAACATGTACTCTCAAGGTCATGGGTGGGCGTTGATTACCCGCCGCCAGAATGCTCTGGGGTGTCACTGATGCCTGTGGCCAGGCGGATTTCTGCCAGGAAAGTTTAATGCGGGTGATCAGCCAGTCAGGATAGGCAAAGCGACTGGCATAAGATTTATCCAGAGAGCTGAGCAGCTCGGACTGTTCTCTTAAAAAACGTCTCAATACTGCATTCACCAGACCTTTAGCCCAGGCCTGCTGTAAATCTGCACAGGTATTCACCGTTTCCTTAACCACGGCATAATCCGCTTTATCTAAATACAGTATCTGATACAGTCCACAAAGCAATAGATAGTAAATAATTTTTTTCTTACCCCTGAGCGGCTTATCCAGCATTTTTTGCAAAATAGCATCCAGCCGGTAATACCAGCGTAAAGTGCCGTAGCTGATTTCCTGAGCCAGCGGACGCTGCTGTTCTGCCAGTGGCTCCAGATATCGAGGTAATAAGGTGGCCAGAGACTGACCCGACTCCAGACATTCAAACACCACCAGCAGCGCCATTGCTCTAGGGGTCTTTTTAAGGGCCATTTTTAACATAATGATTAAAACTTAACGTCCCGCAGACTCTGGCCATTAATAAAGTCTTTTACCAGGATTCGTTTTTTGCCCGGCATTTGTAACTCCAGCACTCTGACTACCCCCCCCCTGGCAATAATATCGATGCCTTCTGCAGATTCAGCAACAACCTGCCCCAGAGACGCATCTGACCTTTGAGATAATGGCTGCAGCCGCGCCTGCCAGAGTCGCAGCGACTTGCCATTATAGTCAGTATAGGCCACCGGCCAGCTGTTAAACGCCTGAATTTTACGGACAATATGAGCCGCATCTTCCTGTTGCCAGTCAATGCAGGCTTCCTGCTTGTCCAGCTTATGGGCATAAGTGGCCAGAGCATCATCCTGAGGCTGCGGCTGCAAACGATCAGCCGCCAGCTCACCCAACGTCTGTAAAATAGCAATGGATCCGAGTCCCGCCAGCTTATCATGCAGACTGCTGCCGGTATCTTCTGCGGTGATTTCACAGCTTTTAATATTCAGCATATCACCCGTGTCCAGCCCCTTATCCATTTGCATAATAGTGACCCCGCTTTCATGATCACCGGCAAGAATAGCTCTCTGAATGGGTGCAGCACCTCGCCATCGAGGTAATATCGATGCATGAATATTCAGGCAGCCGTGACGGGGAGCCTGTAAGACAGTTTCCGGAAGGATCAGGCCATAAGCCACCACTACCATCACGTCTGCCTGCAAAGACTGCAGCTGCTGCTGTGCCTGCTCATCTTTCAGACTCAGGGGTTGATAAACCGGGATATCATGCGCCGCTGCCAGCGCTTTTACCGGGCTGGCTGTTAATTTACGTCCCCGGCCGGCAGGTCGATCAGGCTGGGTGTACACCGCAATGATTTCATGCTCGGAATCAAACAGGGTGTTCAGGGCAACGGCTGAAAATTCAGGCGTTCCGGCAAAAATAATTTTCAAATCTGTTCCCTTTTACATCTTCTGACGCTGATGTTTTTCGAGTTTTTTTCGGATCCGCTCACGTTTAAGGCGGGACAGATAGTCAACAAATAACTTGCCCTGTAAATGATCAATTTCATGCTGAATACAGACCGCTAACAGGCCCTCAGTTGATAATTCCTGTTGTTTACCCCGGTTATCCAGATAGCGAACCACAACAGTTTCCGCCCGTTCTACTTCGGCATAAGTATCCGGTACAGATAAACAGCCTTCATCCATTTTCTCCTTACCCGAATGAGAGATAATTTCAGGATTGATCAGACATAAATGCTGATTTTTTTCTTCTGATATATCAATAACGATAATTTGTTCATGGACATTAACCTGTGTGGCAGCCAGACCGATTCCCGGTGCGGCATACATGGTTTCCAGCATATCATCTATCAGTTTGTTATGAGTTGAGGTAATATTTTTTACTGGTTTTGCTTTAGTTCGCAAACGCTCATCAGGAAAATGAAGGATTTCCAGTAGTGCCATAATTTAACATTCCCACACAATTTTACTTGTAATAATTTATTTTACCCAGCATCTCGTAAGGCCTCATCCTTAAGGCCGAGGATAGCATGAGGTGACAACTATTTTCCAAATACCTTGTCTTTTAAGGCGAGGTGCTGGATTTACCCGATTACATTTATTACGCATTCATTTAAAAATGTATCAGCAACCAGTGCTTTTGCAAGCATCACCAGCTATATTAAAATGACGATTCTATCAAAAAATACAACTTTGATGATACAAAAAGTGTTAACCAGGTTGGTAATTTTTATCAAAACACTTTATATTTAATAATAAACATTATAAACTTAATCTAATCTGTGGATTTTATTCATAAATTTTAATTTTTTTACACAAGTTTTATGGTTTTATCCGGAACTCTTTACTAGAATCATCACAGGAGAACCTGCTTTATCAGGTTGTTACGCTTAAAGTGTCCAATGAATTTAGGGATTCATATGAAAAACAATATCACATTACTGTCCATCATTGTCTTTGTTCTTATGCTTGGAGTCAGTACCTTTACACTGGCACAGAGCATTGAACTTAAACCGGGACATCCACAGCAATATACCGTTGTAAAAGGAGATACTTTATGGGATATATCCGGTAAATTTTTAACCAAACCCTGGTACTGGCCTGAAATATGGCAAATGAATCAGCAAATTGAAAATCCACATCTGATATATCCCGGTGATGTATTAACTCTGGTTTATGTTGATGGCAAACCCTACCTCTCTCATCATCGCGGCGGTAAGCGTACAGTGAAACTGAGTCCCACTACCCGGGTTGAAGAACTGGAACAGGCTATACCGACTATCCCTCTTGATATCATTGCCCCATATCTAACAAAAAACCGCATTATCAGCAATATTGAATACAGTAAACTGCCTTATATTGTCGGCATTAATGGCGGGCTGCTGTCTGCCGGTGCCGATAACAAAATTTATGTCGTTGGTCTGAAAAAAAATGATAATCATCATACTTATGGAATCTACCGTGCAGGCAGAGCTTATAAAGACCCTGCCAATCCAGGAAAGGTTCTGGGTTATGAAGCAGTTTACCTGGGTGACGCCAGTCTTGAACGTTATGGAAATCCATCAACACTGTACATTCAGAAATCCAAAGCTGAAATTCTTAAGGGTCATCGCGTAATTCCTGTTGTTGAAGATAAAATGATCAATACCAGCTTTATCCCACACCCTACACGAGTAAACCGTCCCGGTAAAATTGTGGGCGTTTTAACCAGCGGTATTCAACCTGGAGTTATTATGGTTGGTGCCATGGACGTGGTTATTGTAGATGTGGGCCTTGCTGATGGAGTGGAAGTCGGCGATGTATTTAATATCTACAAAAGAGGCAAAGTTGTCAAAGATAAGATGCATTATAACAAGCAGATAAAATTACCTGATGAAATTAATGGTAACCTGATGGTATTCAGACCCTTTAAGCATCTAAGTTATGCTCTGGTCATGGATGCTCAGACAGCACTGAAAGTGGGCGATGTTATTCGCACACCCTTTGACGAACAATAACAACGCCCCGGGTATCTGTTCAGCGGCTTTTTGCCATAACAGATACCTGTTTATAAGCGCTACCTTATAAGCATGGATGATTTATCATATCTACTGGCACTGCACGGTGCTCCTGCTATCGGCCCTCACACTCTCAGCCAGCTCTACCATCTAAACTGTCCGATAAGTAAAATTTTTGAAGATCCTGAGCCGCTAAAAGATCTGGCATTGAAAAAAACACAATACCAGGCATTAATACAGGCTACTGCATCCCCAAACTGGAAAACAGTCGAGCAAACGCTGAACTGGGCAGAGCAGGAAAATAATTTTATTTTACAGCTTAGTGATCCCCGATACCCTGAATTATTAAAGCTCATCCATTCACCGCCGCCCCTGTTATTTGTTAAAGGCCAGGCAGAAGTACTCAATGCCATTCAACTGGCCATGGTGGGCAGCCGAAATCCCAGCATCGACGGCAGTGAAACAGCCTGGCAATTTGCCCATCATCTGGCTCAAAATGGGATGCTGATCACCAGCGGTATGGCATTGGGTATCGATTCACAAAGCCATGCCGGTGCCTTAGCTGCTGCCGGTGGTAAAAGTATTGCCGTTGCCGGTACCGGTTTAAACCGGATATATCCGGCACGAAATAAAACAATGGCCTGGCAGCTCATTGAACAGGGTGCTATTGTTTCTGAATACCCTCTGGATACCGGACCGTTAAAAGCCAATTTCCCGCAGCGAAACCGCATCATCAGCGGTTTAAGTGTCGGTACTCTAGTGGTTGAGGCAGCCTTAAAAAGCGGCTCTTTAATTACTGCCCGGGATGCCCTGGAACAGGGCCGAGAAGTATTTGCCATACCCGGTTCTATTCATAACCCGCTGGCCAGGGGCTGTCACCAGCTGATTAAAGCAGGTGCTAAACTGGTAGAAACCGCTGAGGATATCCTGGAAGAACTATCCAGCCTGATGCTGGCCTCACGCCTGTCCAGCAGTTCTGACAATCTCCCACCACCAGAACAGCAAAAAATTCCGGAAATTGACCCCTTACTGCCTAAAATTCAGCAGCAACTCCTTAAAAACATTGGCTTTTCACCTGTGCCAGTCGATCAGATTATCAATCGCTCCGGTCTCCATGCAGCAGATGTCAATGCCAATCTGGTTTTGCTGGAGATCAGTGATTATATCCAGTCTCATCCCGGCGGTCTGGTTTCACTCAAATCCACCCGTCAATAGAGCGGTCATTTCGACATAGAGTACATTGACTTTCTTCTAATGTATGAATCCTTTACAATAAGCATCATGCCCAAAAAGACACCACAGGTTTTATAATTTTTATGAAAACAGAAGTACTTGATATTTTAATGTATCTTTTTGAAACTTATCTGGACGATGAGGATGCCAATATTCCCAGCGAAAAGAGCATTCGAAAGGAACTTAACAAAATTGGTTTTCAGGATACCAAAGTCACACAGGCATTTGACTGGCTGGATGATCTGGCGGTACTTAAAGATACCTATGCTGAAATCAACTCTCTGGACAACAGCAGTTTTCGCCTGTACAGCCCATTAGAAATAGATAAGTTTGATAAACAGGCCCGCGGTATACTGCTGGACCTGGTGGAACTCACTGTTATCAGTCCCAGTCAACGTGAGATTATTATTGACAAGGCTCTGGCTCTGGATATTCCTCATATTGATGCTGAGCAGATGAAATGGGTGGTATTAATGGTATTATTTAATCTCCCTGATTCCGCCGGCTCTTTTACCTGGTTACAGGATCTTTTATACGAAGAAACACCCCGTTTTCACTGATAACTGCTTTATGTCCCTGCAAATCCGTCAGGCAGTACACATTCTTAACCAGGGCGGCCTGATTGCTTATCCTACCGAAGCCGTCTATGGTCTGGGTTGTCTGGCCCATTTTACAGATACCATCCAGCAATTATTAAAACTAAAAAAGCGTTCTCCCAAAAAAGGCCTGATCCTGCTGGCATCTGACTTATCCCAGCTTAATGACTATATTAAACCGCTTGATAATAGTACACTTGCCATGATTCAGGCCACCTGGCCCGGAGCAGTTACCTGGTTAGTGCCCGCCAGAACATTGATATCTGAGTTAATTCGAGGTCAGTCTCAATCCGTTGCAGTACGCATATCAGCACATCCCATCGTCAGAGAATTATGTCAGCAATGCAATACGCCCCTTATTTCCACCAGTGCTAATATTAGCGGCCATCATATGACCTATTCGGCTTTTCAGGTTCGATTACAATTTAAAAACCGACTGGATTACATATTAAATGCGCCTTTAGGTGATGATGATAAACCTTCTATTATTCGTGATGCCATCAGCAATAAAATTATCCGTAACTAGTGTGCATCCGTTTATTGATGCACACTAACTAGAGCCTGTTACTCTCTCAGATATTCAGCTGAAAGAGCAATAGTCCCTGATTTAAAATTAATAATTCAGAGTTAGTTTTCTAAAATAGTCCTTAATCTCTTCTACAGAAGCCGTCTGTACAATCTTTCCAGCTTTCATAACCACTATGCGTGAGCCAATTTCTAAAGCCTCCTCACGATCATGGGTGACGTACAGGAGTACAAAACCAATACTTTGCTGTAGTTTCAGTATCTCTTTTCTAAGTCTTATATTCAGTTCCAGATCAAGACTGGAAAGTGGCTCATCCATCAGTAATACGTCTGGCTGTAATATTAACGCTCTGGCAAGAGCAACCCGCTGCTGTTGTCCACCCGATAACTCCGCTGGTCTGGAATCTATAAATGCCTCCATCTGCATAAGTCTTAATATCTCAACGATACGTTGTTCCCGGTCTTTTTCCGGAACCCCTTTTGCCTTCAGGCCAAACGCCAGATTTCCTTTTACAGTAAGATGCGGCCAGAGAGCCAGATCCTGAAATACCATGCCCAGATTACGCGCCTTTGGTTCTATTATAATTTTGCCCTCTGAGGCAACCTGTTGACCGCCAATTATTATCTGGCCCGAATCTGGTGCGATAAAGCCTGCCAGCAGTCGCAGTACCGTCGTTTTTCCACAACCAGAGGGCCCTAAAATAACAATGCGTTCACCGGTATCAATCTCCAGTGAAAAGTCACGTACAACTGATTGCCCACTATAATGCTTGGAGACATTTTTAAACTCAATAAATTTCATTCAATTGTGTTCCTTAAGTTTAAGCACCATCCCTGCTATCCCCAAAGGCAATAGCGTAGCAATAATCAATATTACGCACAGGGCGGCAATGAGTTCCGTTGAACCATTTGCCATCAGTGTAAAGATACGTACCGGAAAGGTATCATATCCTGGCGGATAAACCAGCATAGTAATCCCCATATCTCTCAGACAGAAAATATAAGCCACCAGCCAGGCTGCAAACAGCCCCCGCATGGCTAAAGGAGCCACAATCAGGCTCAGACGCTGAAACCATCCTGCACCTGCAATCTGAGCAGCTTCTTCCATAGATGGGGGAATTTGAGCCAGTGTAGCTATGGTTATACGACTGGTAAGAACCGTATATCGAGCCAGATACCCCAGAATAATAATGGCAGGTGTTGCATAAATAAAATTAGTCAATGGACGATTCCACAAATCAATCAGCCCAATCCCAATAACCGTACCGGACAGCGCAAAAAGAAAGACGGTCAGTGAATCAACAGCCCGCCAGAACCGAAAGGCCCTTGTATGAATTAGATAAGCTAAAAAAAAACCCAGCACACTGAGCATTGATGCACCTATAACCGCATAGCTAACGCTGCGCAGAAGGCTGCCACCCGCCCTGCTCAGAGCTTCTTTATAGGCCGCCACAGAAAACGATTGAAAAACCAGAACCAGCAGTGGTATCACAACAATACTGATACACAACAGTCCCACCATGGCCATAAGCCAGTTTCGGGCATTTCCCAGCCCAATGTTTAAAGCTTGCTCACTACCAGACACAGTGCGAATCTGATAGGTCTTGTCACGAAGAAACAGCCGCTCTGCAATAAGAACGAAAAAGGTAATGACAATCAGTGGAACCGCTGCCGCTGTAGCGGCTCCAAAGTTATAAAAGGCCGAAAACTGTATAAAGCTTTCCACCGGAAAAACATCATAACGCAAAAATGAGGGTACACCATACTCACCCAGGGTGAGTAGAAAAACCAGCATGGCTGCCAGTAAAACCCCGGGCAGAATAACGGGAACAGTAATCTCTTTAAGTACCAGCGGCCAATTAGAGACAAGCATTCCCGCCTCTTCCAGACGCGGATTAATAGTCTTCAGATAGGTCATCGTCAGCAGTATAACGACAGGTAGAAAGGTTGAAAAAAGTACCAGTACACAGCCTGAGAGGCCAAAAAACCAGGAGGAAGTGGTATATGCCACAGTATGCCCCATTAACTGAGCCAGAAGCCCCTCCCGGCCCAGCAGATCAAACCAGGATATGGCACTTATATAGGGTGGTAACAACAGGGGGATCGTAAAAAGTACCGTAAACAGCCGCCGCAACGGCAAATCTGTTTTAATAAAAAGTATCCCCAGCGGCACCCCGATAATAGTGCTAAGCAGAGCAGTTAACAGAGACAAAGCTAAACTATGCCCCATCAATGTCCACTCCCGCCCGGAAGCTAATAAACCCTGATAAAAGGCCAGGCTGAAATGCCCGTCTACCATTATGCTGCTGGCAAACATGACCAGAAGAGGAAGCAGTCCTGTCAGCAGGACAATAATAATAACCAGTATCAGCGTAATACGCTTACTCATTAATAGCCGATCCACTTTTTAAGAAAAGGTTGTATGGCCTGGAGTTTACGGGCAACACTGGCATAATCAATAGCCATGGTCTTAATTTGATCAATACGTTTAACTTCTGGAGGTGTTTTGACACCTCCATGCAAAGGGATCTGGGCACAGTCGGCAAAAGCCAGCTTGCCTTCTGTTTCCCTGGACAGCAGATAATCAATAAGCTTTCTGGCATTGTCCGGATGTGGCGCGCCTTTAATAAGCAGCGCGGCATTGGGTACAATCAGAACTCCAATATCATCTTTTCCCTGATCCGGATAGATCATTTTAACGGCTTTGCCCTGTCTGATCCGGTTAACCACATCATCACTATCAACTAAACTGAAATCAAACTCACCAGAAGCAACCAAATCAGCACTTTCACCGTTATCCGTGGATATTTTAATCTGGTTATACTTCATCTTCTGCATAAATGCCTTTGCCTTTTTATCTCCCCAAAGGGTAAAAAGCGCAGCCATCTGAGTTGTTGTTGTCCCAAAAAGAGGATTGGCTATAACTGCCTTCCCTTTCCATCGGGGGTTGATATAAGCAGAGACAGATTGTGGCGGTTTTAACACCCGACTGTTAACCACAAATACTCTGGCTCTGGCAGAAAAGCCGGTCCAGTAGCCTTGCGGATCTTTAAAAACAGCCGGAATATCTCCCGCATTAGGAGAAATATAAGGAGCACTAATTCCCCGCTGTTTAAGAACCTCGGCACGAATGGGCTCATTGGCCCAGTAAACATCAGCCTGAGGATTGTTTTTCTCGGCAATAAGACGATTCATAGTGCCGGTACTTTTGGCTTCCTCTGTATCATAAACCGGCTTAATCTGTATTCCGGTTTCAGCTTCAAAATCTTTAAGGACAGGTTCTGAAAATATCTGATCTTCAGAGACATAGACAACAACAGTCTGAGTATTTTCAGACTTTGCCATAAGATGCCAAAAGACAATACCCGCTATTATGATAGAAAATATTATTAAAAGGGATATTAACTTGTTCATCATTAACATTCTCATTTTAGAATTGAAACAATATGCTCACATAGTCATTGACTAAACTACAAACATACAATAGATAAATGAAAAAATATTCAGCACTTATAGATAATTCTTTTGTACCAGTATTTCTATATCAGGTAATGCAGACTGACCCTGCTCATTAAATAAGACCAGCATGGTTTGTGCAAGCTTTATCCAGTGCTGTTCAGATTGTTCCGTTATTTTTTTCAGGGCCGCCAATTTTTTATTTTTTAACCATTGCTGATAGGCATCCAGTAGTGACGGAAAAATTTCAAGCCGCATACCTTTAAAGTTTGCAAAGTAAAAATGGATCTGTGAGTCATCATTGTTTTCTATCAAACGAGGCAGGGTTGATAGAGCATCCGCAATATGGTCCTTCACTGCACGAGCCATAAATTCACTTTTTGAACGCGGCAGTTGGATAAGCATATCAGCCCATTGCGAACCAAGCATTGCACTAGACTGTATTTCACCTATTTCATGATACAAAACCGTATCAGCTTCCAGAGAGGCCAGTTGTTCTAAAGAAAGTTCAGGATTTTTTTCAAAGTTGTAACAGGACAGGGCTTTTGCCAGAGGATTTTCACCGTTATACCAATGGGATTCTTCATACTTTTCCCAGATAAAACGCTTTAAAGACTCCTTTCGAATAAAAATACACTGGTTCTGACTCATGCCCGGCGGTGCCGCCAGTTCTCGGGCGTATTCATGCCCGCAAATATAAAGCTGATAATCTTTATGACTGGTTTTACTTTCTAAATCGGCAAGAAAAAAAACCGGCTTGCCATAATTGCCATATCCTCCACTATAAATCAGATTATCCTGCTCAAGAAAATTATTAATACCCGATGCATCATAGCAGGGCACGGCCTGTCCATTGAGGTAAATTTGACTGAAGGATTCTTGTTCCAGTTGATCCCAATAGCTTTCTCTTGCCATTAACCACCGGCCAATATCGTCACTGGATAAATTCTCACCAAATGGAATTTTATGCTCCCAGCGATAGAACTCTCGCATTTTTAGCAGATAAATACATAAAGTGTAATTACCGGCATATTGCGCATCAGAAATATGACAATTTCTAATGACCGTTTTTTTTAATTGTTCAAATGAGAGATTCAACATTATAAATTTTAATAGTTATTTTCAACTTTAGTTCAACCTGGAAAAATCAGTCACCCTCTACTGCAACAGCCTTATACACTGAATCTAAAGGATTTTTCAGAACATTTTGACTTCACCCGCACGGTGAGTGCGCCAAAGGAAGTGCCCCTGGGGTACGAATAAAGCCAAAATAACCGGTAAAACCCTTTAAAGAGCCATCAGCTGATAAAAAGTAGCACCTAAGTCTGTTTCGTAACGAGGTCAACTGATTTTTTCAGGTTGAAGCCTGCTATACTCATTGTGCATTAGAGACTATTGTTCTTGCATCAAATACCAGATTTTGGCCAATATTTTTATTACCTTATATCTATGGGGACTGGATGTCCAATATCGTCCAATATCTATAACACAGCAAAAAATATCAGGAGACTTCCGTAGTCAGAAAGAATTTTAAAAACTTTGAAATATTCTGTCATGTGCAGGGATATTTATCAACTGCCTAAAACGCAGGCTGAGTTTCAGTCATGCAATGGCACTTATTATGGTAACTATTCAACGTAATTTAAACTCCAATAGAGTATCAGTCTGCAGGGGGTAGTGTTTCCGGGGTTTATAAAAAATATGGATGTTTTCGTTATCACAATGATAAAGACTTTTAGCAAATACAGGTTTTTAAAAAGCCCTAAACCGACACACGGATATGTACTTGAGCGCCCTCGTAAATACTGCCCCTGCAGACAGATACGGTAATGTATGCTGCATAGTTAGCTTATATTTTAAAAAAACCAGCAGATTTAATCTGATGTTTTTTGATGAAAAGAATTACGCTGAAAGCAGCATATTTTTTCTGTTATAATTGACAAATATTATGGTCATAAGGAAGTAAAATGCGAAACACCAAGGATACCTATAAAACTACCGTTGCCTCTACCTTGAAACGATATGACGATATGTTCAAAAAACAGGCGTTATATTTACGTATCATCTACCCGGAATCTCAGTGCAAATGCTATGAACTACAGGATAAACCCCTGACGATTGGCCGTGGTAATGATGCCGATATTAAACTCAATGATGATTTAATATCACGTAACCACTGTAAAGTTAGTATCCTCAACGATCAACTAATAGTAGAAGATCTGGGTTCCACCAATGGCACCCTGATAGATGGTAAAACGATCAGCTGCCAGGTTCTGAAATTCGATGAACGTTTACAGGTTGGTCCCTATGTGATGAAAATAGAACATAAGGATCCCCATGAAGTGCAATTTGAGAAAAATCTGTTTACTGCAGCAACCACTGATGGCCTGACTGGTTTACTTAATCGCCGTTGTTTCAATGAACGTTCGCTACAGCAGCTTGAAAACTGTTCCAGTGAACAGCAACAGTTTTCACTGGTCATGCTGGATATTGATCACTTTAAACAGATTAATGATTGTTATGGTCATCCTGCCGGAGATAAGGTAATCAAAAGCATTGCCGGTATGCTCAACAATAATAAACGTTGTAATGATCTGATTGGACGTTATGGCGGTGAAGAATTTATAATGATGTTACCCCAGACTTGCAGCAAGGAAGCCGCTGCTTTTTGTGAACGTATCCGTAGTAATATTGAGAATCTGAGTATCCGCTATGAGGAACACCACATCCGTGTTACAGTTTCCATCGGTATTATCAGCCTGACAAGCAGCACTGAAAAAAACATGGAAACCTTAATCGAAATGTCGGACCATTGTTTATATCAGGCTAAAAATCAGGGCAGAAACCGTATTATACAAAACATGACACAAGATTAACCAAGCATAGACTTTATTTCACTGATAAATTTTTCTTTCTCTTTTTCTCTGGGTATATATTCTGCCAGTGCCTGATACAATTCTGAAGCAAACTGAGTTTTTTCTAACGTTCTTTGTAATAATAATGATGCCATCGGACCAATAAGATTCATTAGTTTTTTTTCCACAGTCATCAACTGTTCCCGGCTTATCTGGCTCACGGGTAATAAAGTGCTGCTGACAGGTTTTTTTTGAGCAAAAGCAACTGAGCTTTCTGGAATCGAGTCATTACCTTCCAACCGAATATCACAGCCTTTTATGTGCTCACCTGTCGACTGAACTTTATAATGTTCAGCTTGTTCATTCATTTCAGACA
>Ga0256831_1000145_pt1 | contig 36913 bp, 26 predicted proteins | sample 132544metaG_FD_189087 | JGI IMG/M metagenome (GOLD analysis project Ga0256831, IMG submission 189087) | Hydrothermal vent microbial communities from Lau Basin, Pacific Ocean - 132-544 | ecosystem: Environmental > Aquatic > Marine > Hydrothermal vents | place: Pacific Ocean: Lau Basin | collected...
TATTTTAAAAGAGGGGATCACCCAATCTGTTATAAATAAAATGATTGCTTTACAACACGAATTACTCAAACTCAAAAATGCCACGTTTAACCAACATGAAGACAACAAACGACAAAGTCGTATCAATTTAAAGCAATATCAAGGTATTGATTCGCTGTTTTTACGTGAGAATTTCAAATTTTTACCCCGAAATGAACTCTTAAAACGATTACAAATACCTGTAAACCAAGATGTTAAACAAAAAATTATGCAATATTTAAACTGATATTTATGATTAATCTATATACAGAGACGAATTTTTGCCATGAATTTGAGCTACAATTCATCAATTGGATAGAAAAATGTATCAAAAATATGAATTTTAACTTTGATGAAATCAACTATATTTTTGTCGATGATATTTATTTACACAAAATGAATATGGAATATCTGCAACACGACACCTATACTGACATCATCACGTTTGATTATTCAGTCGGCAAAAAACTTTCAGCAGACATCTACATATCAGTTGACCGCATCAAAGAAAACTCAGAAAAATTCCAAACAGACTTTTATAACGAATTAGCACGTGTCATGATACACGGTGTTTTACACCTCATGAAATATAACGACCACACCGATGAAGAAAAAAAACAAATGCGTTCTCTGGAAGATGCTTGTTTAAAGGAACTAAATTTTTAAATGTTTCACGTGGAACAGTTAAAAAATCGAATTACAAATGTTCCACGTGGAACAAAATAACGGTCATTAAAACACCGGTCATTTCGGTACTTTTTTGTTCCTATCGTCACAAAAACACTCAATGACCTATCATAGAAGTAGAATCAAAGGTTGCTGACTAAGGTGGCTGAGTGCTGTGAGCGTAGTGAACAGTGTACCGAAGCCACCGGAATTGAAGCAGAGTCAAAGGTCGCTGAGTGACCGAACGAAGTGAGGTTGTATCGAAGCGCCCGGTCATCAAAGCATCAGCTCTTAAAAACCATTTTATTATGTCAAAAGGATATATGTATATTTTAGAATGTTCAGATGGGACTTATTACACAGGAAGCACCAAAGATTTAATGCGCCGTCTCGAACAACACCAATCCGGAGAAGGAGCGAATTACACGGCAAAACGTCTCCCTGTAAAATTATTATACTACGAAGTTTATGACCGCATCGACTATGCTTTTAGTAGAGAAAAACAAGTGCAGGGGTGGAGTAGAAAGAAAAAAGAAGCCTTGATTAATGGCGATGAACAATTATTATCAGAATTAGCAAAAAAAAGTGTTTAGAAAGTCAGGTCGCTGTGTGTCCCGATGACGTAGGAATCGGGATGTACCGAAGCGCCGTCATTAAAGCGCCTGTTCTAAAAACACCGGTCGTTTCTGTACAATTCCGATTATTATCGGGACCACTCAATGACCTACCTGTCTTGCAGAAGTATAGGTAGTGTTCCGGCTCATAAAGTGTCGGAATGTACTGAAGCGCCGGACATCAAAGTCTTAATGTCATTTCCACTGAGCTAGGTACGACCGGCGAGAAATTTAAATTATGAACAATATTTCTCACCGCTGCGCTACCTCGGAATGACATTCTACATTAATGTGTCCTTTTTATTTCATACGTACTGAGGAATCACCTTCATTTTAATAGAATGTTTTTGACACAGGAAAGTGATTTTGACCTATGTTAGCTTAATTTATTGTTAGAGATTTCTCCCTGACAAATCTGGATAGGCTGTGGCTGCGCTCACTCTAATGCCTGCTGCAACGAAACACGATTACCTCGTTTGATTTTACTTGTTCCTTACTAAATTTGCTCATTATTCTCTTCCGTACATTTAACCAACATAAACCTATTTCTCATTATTAATAATCTTTATTATTATTTTTTTATTATCACTTCTCTTGCTATTTAGAGTTGTTTAAATAATTCATTCTTTAAAAAATATCGTACCTTTGCATACCTAAAGTTTTTGAATTTTTTTTATTTAGAATGAAATATCCGATAGAATATGATGTGATCGTAGTCGGGGCCGGCCATGCCGGTTCCGAAGCCGCTGCTGCTGCTGCCAATTTGGGCGCTAAAACCTTATTGATTACGCTAGATTTATTCAAGATAGCTCAAATGAGTTGTAATCCGGCGATGGGTGGCATCGCCAAAGGGCAAATCGTAAGGGAAATTGATGCCATGGGCGGATATAGCGGCATTGTTTCCGATAAGTCTGCTATCCAATTTCGTATGTTGAATAAGTCCAAAGGACCGGCTATGTGGAGTCCGCGGACGCAAAACGATAGGGTTCTCTTTACCATTACTTGGCGACAAATGCTCGAAAAAACCCCTAATTTGGATTTAATGGCGGATATGGTAACGGGTTTAATTGTTTCACGTGGAACATTACGGGGTGTAAGGACGCAATTAGGAACTGAAATTTATGGCAAATCGGTTATTTTAACCAATGGAACTTTTTTAAATGGGAAAATTTTTATCGGAAAAAAAGTTTTTGGGGGTGGTCGGATCGGAGAGAAGGCAGCCATCGGATTGACTGAAAATTTAGTGGAATTGGGCTTCGAATCCGGACGCATGAAAACCGGAACACCGCCTCGAATTGACGGCCGCAGCTTGGATTTCTCTAAAATGACCGAACAAAAAGGTGATGAGCATCCGCAAAAATTTTCTTTCTCCGACGAAACAAGTCCGCTAAAAGAGCAACGTTCTTGCTATATTACTTATACCAATCCCGAAGTGCATGACAATTTGCGTATCGGCTTTAAAGAATCGCCCTTGTTTACCGGCGAAATAGATGGCGTAGGACCTCGGTATTGTCCGAGTATTGAAGATAAAATCGTGCGGTTTTCGTCCAAAGACCGACACCAATTGTTTGTAGAACCCGAAGGTTGGCATACTTATGAAATGTATATTAACGGTTTTTCCAGTTCGTTAAGCGAAGAAGTGCAGTATGAATCTCTGCGAAAAGTTCCCGGCTTTGAAAACGCCCGTTTTATGCAATTTGCCTATGCCATAGAATACGATTATTTTCCCCCGACACAGCTCAAGCATACTATGGAAACCAAGTTAATTGATAATTTATATTTTGCCGGACAAATCAACGGGACCACCGGTTACGAAGAAGCCGCTGCCCAAGGTTTAATGGCTGGGATCAATGCGGTTTTAAAAATGCGCGACCAAAAGCCCTTTATTTTAAAACGCGACCAAGCCTATATAGGTGTGCTTATTGATGATTTGATTACCAAAGGGGTTGATGAGCCCTACCGGATGTTTACCAGCCGGGCGGAATATCGTACCTTGTTGCGACAAGACAATGCCGATATTCGCTTAACACCGCTGTCGCATGCTATTGGTCTGGCATCGGATGAGCGCCTCAAAAGAGTAGAGGAGAAGCTTAAAAAAACGGACTTAATTCTCGATTTTTTTAAAAAACAAAGTGTTAAGCCCGATGAGGTAAATCCTATTTTAGAAAACAAAAAATCTTCACCGGTCAAACAGCAAATGAAGTTGTATAAAATTGCCTCACGTCCGCAACTGAATTTTGACGATTTGATGCAATTGGATGTTGTTAAGGATTTTGTATCGCAAAATCATATCGATGAACCGGTCAAAGAACAAGCCGAAATCCACCTCAAATATGCCGGATATATCGAAAAAGAAAAACTCAATGCCGATAAGCTCAACCGCTTGGAAAACATTCCCATTCCCGACGATTTTGACTTCTCAAAAATAAAATCCATCTCTTATGAGGGACGCGAAAAATTGATGAAAATTCGCCCCAAAACCATTGCCCAAGCCAGTCGTATTAGTGGCGTTTCGCCTAGTGATATTTCTGTTTTATTGGTCTATATGGGGCGGTAAGGTGGCTGAATGCTGTGAATGCAGTGAAGAGTGTTGCGAAGTACCTGTCATTTCTGTATATTCCGATTACCTTTGGAACCTCAATGACCTACATTAGTAGCACACTCAAAGGTGGCTGGGTGTTATGAACACCGTTCGGGATGTGCCGAAGCCATCGGCATTGAAGCAGCAAGTCAGGTCGCTGAGTGTTCCGAACGCAGTGAGGAATGTGCCGAAGCGCCGGCATCAAAGCATCATCTGTCATTTCGAAGGAGGGACGACTGAGAAATCTCTTGTCATTTGGACAAAGTTCCTAAAGTTAAGTCGGTACGATAAGAAATCTCAAAAAAGTAAGAAATTCCTTCCCGACGTATCGGGACAGGCTGTCGCAGTGCTCACTCGGAATGACACACTACATTAAAGTATCTTTGTCATTTCGAACGTAGTGAGAAATCTCCCTGATGAATATTGAGAAGAAATCTCATTAAAGAAAAGAGATTCCTCCTCACTATGTTCGTTCGGAATGACATTCTAGATTAAAGCACTCTTGTCATTTCGAACGTAGTGAGAAATCTCTTGTCATTTTAAAAGAATGTTTTTGACACAGAGAAGAGATCTTGAGCATTGTCAGCTTAATTTATTGAATGAGATTCCTTCCCGACGTATCGGGACAGGCTGTCGCAGTGCTCACTCGGAATGACACACTAAATTAAAGTATCTTTGTCATTTCGAACGTAGTGAGAAATCTCAAAAACAAGAAATTCTCTATTCAGAATTTTCATATCTTTATAAGCATGAAAATCCAAGCCCAACATAATTATTATGTTTATATATTAACCAACAAAGTAAAAACAGTTTTGTATGTTGGTGTAACGGACGATTTAAAACAACGTTTGTATTTTCATAATAATCCAGATCCGTTATCAAAAGCTTTTACGGCAAAGTATAATGTAAAGTATTTAATTTATTATGAACATTATACAGATATTGAAACAGCTATCAATAGGGAAAAACAAATAAAAAAATACCGTCGTGCTAAAAAAGATGCTTTGATAAATGAATTTAATCCTACTTGGCGATTTTTAAATAACGAGATATAATTTAATTGAGATTTCTCCTCACTACGTTCGTTCGAAATGACATTCTAGTTTAAAGCACTCTTGTCATTTTAAACGTAGTGAGAAATCTCTTGTCATTTTAAAAGAATGTTTTTAACACAGAGAAGAGATCTTGAGCATTGTCAGCTTAATTTATTGAATGAGATTCCTTCCCGATGTATCGGGACAGGCTATCACTACGTTCGTTCGGAATGACACACTGCGTCAATCAAAACAACAAATATAATATGAAGCACCCCTGTCATTTCGAAGGAGGGACGACTGAGAAATCTCCAGTCATATCGACAGAAGTAGCACACAGGAGATTAATCCAAAAACCAATAAATTCGCACCAAAATCAAAATTTTCATTCATTTTTATTAAATTTAACTTTTATTCTATTTTATTTATTATTTTCATTATATTTGTTAGCAATAGCCGTTACGTGTTATTCATCCCTACAGAAAGGGTTTTCGTTTTATAATAAAGACAAATCTAAAAATAGAATATCATGAAAAAATTTATCTTTTTCTTGGCTTTCATCACCGGGATGGTGGTGAATGCTCAGGTATCGCAAACACAAGTGTTTGCGACTACCGAAGAAATACATTTCGTCTCCGACGATGGAGGCGGGATGTATACCGTTTCCGGCCCTGGAGCCGGTGATGACGGGTTTCTCGCCATTTATGACGAGAACATGCCACCCAACAGCCGTTGGGAGGTAAAGGATTTCCCTCCGCGAAGTGATTTGGGAAGTGTACATGAAGCGTATACTCATATAGCATACACATTACAAGATGGATCATCTTTTGCTGTTGGAAAAATAGCAAGCTCATCAGGTAGTGACTGGTACGGAGTAAGAAAATACAACGCAAACTCTCAAATCTACTCCCACGAAAAGGTAGTAAAAGATGTAGCTGGTATATTCCTGTATAGAGGTAATAATGATATCTATCTCGTTATTGGAAAAACCTCAACTACTGATTTATTGAATAGCGGTTGGAATATGCAAGGAGAGGGATGGTTCATTGGTAAACTAAACCCGCAAGACCTATCCCTGGAGTGGTCTTATAGATTGGGTAACAGTTGGAATACCGACTGGCAACTTGTTTATATAGATCCTCTCATCTCCACAAATAAGGCTTACCGTTACGCTGTGCAGCAGCTTCCAAACGGAAATATCGCTGTGACAGTAGTGCGGTTGTTATCAGGTCAAACCCCCGACCGCGAGTATCAGCTGTGGGAATTCGACCCAGCAACCGGTCAAAAGTTAGGAGTCATCGACGACTCTTATACCGATTATGACCGGAATGGGACTACAGAAATGCAATACCGCTTCCACCGCTGGAAAATCATTGACGGGGTTCTGTTCCATGAATTCTGGAACGACCCCAATAACTCCCAAGATGCCCAAATCGGGCACTGGGAAAAATTGGAAATCCCCGGCTACACACCCGGAACATCTGGTCACACCGCCGGCTGGACATCTGCAAACTTGCAGGTTACGGCGGTATCGGATTGGGAGACTTATGACTCCTTTGGCTATCTCCCAAAAGATTTTTGGATAGATTCCGAAGGAAAAATGAGATTTGAAGGCGTTCATTTAAGTGAAAACTTGGCTCTCTATAAAGTGGAGAGAATGAGCGCCAATATATCTGACAACATGGACGAGTGGGTTGCTCCCACTGGTGAAAGAATGGTAATGACGCGTCACTCCTTAATTAGAGTGACCTACAATGAGATGTTTACATCTCACATCCAAACAGCCGCTGGGAACAACACCACGGAGGCGCGCAACGACGAGATTTACGCTAACGGTGAATGGAAATCCGTCCACGGCGAAGGAACCATTGTCGTCGATCACAGTGCCATGCCACAGGCTGGCGACTCTCCTGATAGCTCCTGGTGGACTATCCCTTCGGGATTCCACTATGTAGGAGCAACGCCAATCAAGGAGAGCCATGATCAAGTCACTGACGGGCTGCTCTACTTCTATGTAGATGCAATCCGTGATGGTGAAAATGTGGATGCCAACGAAATGTTACTCCGCATTTGGATCGTGGATGCCAACACAGTGAGCGTACCGGAGATGGAAGTTTCAGGTTTGAAACTATATCCGAATCCGGTGCAGGACTACCTTACGGTAAGTGCTGATGATGATATAGATACGGTTCGTGTCTATAACTTGTTGGGAGTTATCGTAAGTGAAAGCAATTCAAATTCCGTTTATATGGGCAACTTAGCCCACGGAGTTTACATTGCTGAAGTCATTTCCGGCGACAAGATGAGTCGCAAGAAAATCATAAAAAAATAACAATTTCATATATTTTTCCCCTCACACAGTATCTGTGTGAGGGTTTTTCTTTGGAAGATACCAACTACCAAATGTCATTCCGGGCTTGATCCGAAATCCAGAGAATAAATACAGTGTTTGTTTACTTACACAAAGTGGTACTACTCCTGGATTCCGCTCATCTTGTTACTATAGACGGCATCGATTCACTGTCAACTCAATACATAACGACTCCTGCGTCATCAGCACACTCGGCGACCTTTCTATCTAGTAGGATCAAAGGTCGCTGAGTGTTCCGAACGCAGTGAGGAATGTACCGAAGCGCCGGTATCAAAGCACCTCTGTCATTTCGAAGGAGGGATGACTGAGAAATCTCTTATCATTTGGACAAAATTCCTAATGTTAAGTCGGTACGATAAGAAATCTCAAAAAAGCAAGAGATTCCTTCCCGACGTATCGGGACAAGCTGTCGCTTCGTAAAGTTTTCCAAAGAGATTCCTCCTCACTATGTTCGTTCGGAATGACATTCTAGATTAAAGCACTCTTGTCATTTCGAACGTAGTGAGAAATCTCTTGTCATTTTAAAAGAATGTTTTTAACACAGAGAAGAGATCTTGAGCAATGTCAGCTTAATTTATTGAATGAGATTCCTTCACGATGTATCGGGACAGGCTATCACTACGTTCGTTCGGAATGACACACTGCGATAATCAAAACAACAATTATAATATGAAGCACCTCTGTCATTTCGAAGGAGGGACGACTGAGAAATCTCAAAACTAAGAATCCGCAATATAATAGAAGATTCCTCGTCGCTGCGCTCACTCGGAATGACAGCAGTATGTCATTTCGAACGTAGTGAGAAATCTCCCTGATGAATATTGAGAAGAAATCTCATTAAAGAAAAGAGATTCCTCCTCACTATGTTCGTTCGGAATGACATTCTAGTTTAAAGCACTCTTGTCATTTCGAACGTAGTGAGAAATCTCAAAAACAAGAAATCTCAAAATTAAGCAATCATCATATTGCAAGTTATACGCTCAAAAGCCTCGTCCGGATGGTATTATTTTAAAACATTTTCACCTTTTGGTTTTTTATATTTTATAACTTTCACTATAAATTGAAAAATTTATTTTATAATATATTTTTTCTGGTGGTAGAAAAAATTGTATTTTTAAGCGGTAAAGATAGTTTTTATGGTTTATTTTATTTTGTTTTTTGTGGTTGTTTTAGGTGGATATTTAGCCTTTGTTTTCCGTCGTTTAGACAAGCAATATATAAAATTACTTTTGAGTTTTAGCGGTGCTTATTTGCTCTCAATTATTGTTTTTCATTTGTTGCCTCACATCTATCATGAATTGGATGGTAAAACTGCCGGACTTTTAATCATGAGTGGCATTGTTTTTCAATTAATTTTAGAACTTTTTTCACAAGGTGCCGAACATGGACATCGTCAATCTTTTGACGATAAAACACCTTGGTTGTTATGGTTTAGTTTGGCAGTCCATGCCTTTTTAGAGGGCTTGCCAATAAATGAGGGACATCATTTACACCATAGTTATTTTTATGGTATTTTAATACATAAATTGCCCATTGCGATAGTTTTAACTACTGTTATGATTGAGGCAGGTTTTTCAACCATTAAAATATTTACGTTGCTTGGTATATTTGCCTTAATGAGTCCCTTGGCGGCTTTTTTAGGTAAACACACCTTGTTTATGAGCTTGTATGGCGTCTATGTTAATGCATTTGTCGTTGGTATTTTGGCCCATATAGGTACCACTATTTTATTCGAAAATGAACATTCTCATCAATTTAATATGCGGAAATTTTTACTTATTTTCCTGGCTATGTTCCTTGCTTCCGTTACGTCTTAAAACTTTTATTTTATTATTTTTATGCCTAATTATTTAGTTTATGCATCAAGCCATCCTCTCCCTTGGTAGTAATTTGGGGGCACCTATCCAAAACCTTCAGGTAGCCACCGATATGCTCCACATGTTTGCAGGTCGTGTTACCGGTGTAGCACCCGTGTACGAAACTGCTCCTTGGCATTTTTCGGGACAACAATTTTTAAATACGGTTGTCGTGTTGCAAACTTCCTTTTCGCCGTTGCAATTATTAAAAATTACGCAACACATTGAACGCGCATTGGGCCGGACGGCAAAATCTGTTAATGGCGTGTATCATAACCGGGTCATTGATATTGATATTTTATATTTTGATAGACTTCATATAAATTTGCCCACCTTAACCATTCCTCATCCTTTACTTACCCAACGGAATTTTGTTTTGTATCCGTTAACGGATATTTTGCCTGAATTTTTTCATCCGGTTTTGCATAAAACTCATCAGGAATTACTAACTTTATCCCCTGATAAAAATTTGGTTAATAGAACAAATAATATATTGAAAATCAATAATTTAAAATATAATTTCATCGCTATTGAGGGCAATATCGGTGCCGGTAAAACGACTTTTGCGACTCAATTTGCCAAAGATGTCAATGCTAAATTGGTTTTGGAACGTTTTGAAGAAAATCCTTTTCTTCCCAAATTTTATCAAGATCCGAAACGCTATGCGTTCCCGTTAGAAATGTCTTTCTTGGCCGATCGTTATCAGCAGTTAACAGATGATTTATCTCAATATGATTTATTTAAAACCTCGGTCGTTTCAGATTATTATGTTTTTAAATCTTTGATTTTTTCAAAAGTAACTTTAAGTCCGGAGGAATATGCTTTGTACCGAAAAATTTTTAATTTTATGTACAATGACTTGGTAAAACCGGACCTCTATATTTATCTTTACCAAAATGTTGACCGCTTATTGCAAAATATCAAAAAACGCGGACGTGCTTATGAGCAATCCATTAAAAGCGATTATTTGGCACAAATACATGAAGGTTATATGAATTTTATCAAAACACAAAAAGACTTGAATGTCCTTATTTTGGATATTAGCGACATCGATTTTGTAAAAAACCCCGAATATTATTATCAAATGGTCCATAAAATTGTGTCGCATACGCCCCAAAAAGGTGAATTGACCATAAGCAAACTTTAATGACGGCAGCTTATTTAAATTTGCCGTATCTTAATTTTTATACTTATTTTTGCCGTTTAATTTCAACATATGAGTTTAGACCAGGAAATAGCCAAGAGACGAACTTTCGGGATTATTTCACACCCTGATGCCGGTAAGACGACCTTGACGGAAAAACTCCTTCTTTTTGGGGGGGCTATCCAAGAAGCCGGTGCGGTAAAATCTAACAAGATTAAAAAAACGGCGACTTCCGATTTTATGGAAATCGAAAAACAACGGGGTATTTCGGTGGCGACTTCGGTTTTGGCTTTTTATTATAAAAATAAAAAGATTAATATTTTAGATACCCCCGGACATAAAGATTTTGCCGAAGATACCTACCGGACTTTAACTGCTGTGGACAGTGTCATTGTTGTTATAGATGTGGCCAAAGGGGTTGAAGAACAAACCGAAAAATTGGTCCAAGTCTGCCGGATGCGCAACATTCCCATGATTGTGTTTATCAATAAATTAGACCGCGAAGGAAAAGATGCTTTTGAATTGTTGGACGAAATAGAGCAAAAGCTTGGTTTGCAAGTCAGTCCTTTGAGTTTTCCTATCGGTATGGGCAGTGATTTTAAGGGGGTTTATAATATTTGGGAACAAAAGATCAAACTCTATTTTGGTGATAATAAACAGCAAATAGCCGAATCAGAAGAAATAAAAGACTTAGAAGATCCGCGTTTAGCCGAACTATTGGGACAACCGGTTGTTGACGAGCTAAAAGAAAACTTAGAATTGGTCGAAGGTGTTTACAATCCATTTGATCATCAAGCTTATCTTAAAGGCGATTTGCAGCCTGTTTTTTTTGGTTCGGCGCTTAATAATTTCGGGGTGCAAGAGCTGCTGGATTGTTTTGTTGAAATTGCACCACCACCTCAACCTAAAGAAGCAGATAAACGTATTGTTTATCCCAATGAAGAAAAAATGACTGGTTTTGTATTTAAAATTCATGCCAATTTAGATCCCAAACACCGTGACAGATTGGCATTTGTCAAAATAGTATCGGGTACTTTTAAACGAAATACGCCATACTATCATACCCGGCTGAAGAAAAAATTTAAATTTTCGAGTCCTAATACTTTTTTTGCCCAAAAAAAACAAGTAGTAGACGAAAGTTTCCCCGGTGATATTGTAGGTTTGCATGATACAGGTAATTTTAAGATTGGTGATACCTTTACGGAAGGAGAAGAACTCCAATTTAAAGGTATTCCTAACTTTTCGCCCGAACATTTCAGATATATCAATAATGCCGATCCTATGAAATCTAAACAACTGGCCAAAGGTATTGACCAATTAATGGATGAAGGTGTCGCGCAGTTGTTTACACTCGATTTAAACGGGCGTAAAGTTATCGGGACGGTGGGTGCTTTGCAATATGATGTTATTCAATACCGTTTAGAACATGAATACGGTGCCAAATGTACCTACGAACCACTCAATGTTTACAAAGCTTTTTGGGTAGAGCCCGAAGACCCAAATAATGAAGAATATAAAGATTTTAAGCGTGTAAAACAACGTTATTTGGCTAAGGACAAGTATGGTAAACAAGTTTTTTTGGCCGATTCACCTTTTTCTTTTGAAATGACAAAATCTAAATATCCTACCGTCAAATTACATGAAAAATCAGAATTTTAATTCCTGATAAAATAAGTAGATATTTTGTGCGTTAAAGTGCTATAAAATTGCTTAGTTATGAAGTATTATATAACAATTATTCTTTTACTGTGGGGTACTGTATTGCTTAATGCACAATCTAAAAAAATTAGCCTGGGTATTTTAACAGGTTATAATGGTGGTTTTGGCATACAATCGCAATTAACAATTTATAAGCTGACAACCGATGTGCCTATGAATTTGCGTTTTGCCATTGGTTATACCAGCCTAAACCCCGGTAATGCTTTAGAAGCCCGCCGTGTTTTTATTAACAATAACACCAATGGCACACCTGAAAAAAGCGGTCGTAATTTAGATTTTCGTTTAGATTTTATGTTGCCTAATAAAATTTTAAACAATTCTTATTTTAGTTTTGGTCCGCGTTACAGTCGTTTTAAAGCTGATTACAAGTTTATCGGTGGCAATGAATTTTTTGATGTGAGATCGCAACAATGGGGTTTAGGCCTTAATTTTGGCGATTTTTTACATATCTCACATACTTTAACCTTAGAATTTTTAGTAGGTGCCGATTATTATTTTCCGAGTACCCTAACCGGACATGATACTTCTTACAGTCCCGATAATGATAATATTAATCCTAGAAATAATAACCAAAACAACAATCAGGCCTTTACCTATACCGATGCCGATGCAGCGGTTAATCAACCCAAATTTGTGCCACGCTTAATGATGGGATTAAATCTTCATTTATAATGACCTGTTTGGTTTAATTTTAATTTTTTGCCCTTTGCTATGGCTGCTGAATTCCGGCGCATACATATTTTCTATTTTGGCAATGCCACCTACAAAATTGCCCGCCACATTGGCGCTTAAATCATATTCAAAAACAAAGATGCCTTTGGGCAAACGCTGAATAAAAAAATGCGTGCCGGTATCGGTAATACTTTGATAGTAGCCTAATCCGTCTTGCCACCGGTAGCCCGATAAGCTTTGGACAGGTTCTAGCCCGGCAGCATGTAAGTCTTTCAAATGAACAAATTCCATGGGTCTGTCCGTTTGTATAATTAATCTGATGCGAACCAAATCGCCAGTTTTAATAGGGGTTTGGGGCGTCAACGGGTGTAATTTTTCACCGGCTTCACGCCATTGTCTAATATAGTATTCTTTTTTGATTTTTAAAGGACCTTCGTTTGATTTAATTTGATCCAAATCTTCAAAATATTGCCAATAGAGTCCACCCCAAATAATATGATCCCCTTTATTTTCTAATACGATATGACCCATTTCCGGTTTAATTTGTTCAGCCGGCCAAGTTTTTTTAAAATAACCCGTACCGGCTTCTATTTTAAGGTTGTTATCTTTAGTGGGGTCAATTTTTACCGGCCCCAAATTTATCCTGACATTCGTGTCAGTAGATAGCCAATTGTGTTGGTCTAACAGTAAAGCGTAAACAGCTTCGGTGGTCTGTTTAGTCGTCGGCCATGCATTGACTTGTTTGTTCTTTAAAAGCCATATGCGCATCTCATCCAATTTTTGGGAATAGCCTTCAATTTCATCAAAAGTTTCTATTAACAATGCTTGCGTTGCTATTGGAGACTGATACCATTGCCAGCCCGGTTTGTTTTCTTTCCAATACATGCCCATTTCATCGCTTTTAAGGCTGTTTTCTTCTATAGATTGCAAAATGCCTTTTGCTAAATGATTATTTCCTGTACGATGGGCCGTAAGGGCGATGAGGGCCTGTTGATATAAAGGATAAGATAACCAATATTTATTGGCTTGTTGTTGATAAAAATTTATAGCTTTTTGTACGCTCGGCTCGACTTTATGGGTTGGGAAATAACTTCTGGCATATAAACCGTGAATTTGACTGACACTGGGGTGATAATTTTTCAAATATTTTTCTGTTTTATCCAATGAAGCATTTTTCAATAATTTACGGTATGCTGCCACTAAATTGTTGTCTAAATATGAAAGAGATTTTTTTATTATTTTCTGTAGCTCATTATTGTTTGCGTCCAAAACACCCAATTTTTTTAAGTGTCCCAAACCGGCTATAATATGGCGTGTAATATACGGATTAGGGTAAGGACTACCTTTAAACCATGGAAAACCGCCATTTGGTAATTGTATTTCTGACAGTTTTGTCAAACCGGCTTGTTTTTCATTGGCCATTTTATTCAGGTCAAAGAGTAATGCAATGCGTTTTTTTTGCCGTTTTTCATCTTCTGCTTCTTTTACCCATGGTGTTTCATTGATGATTATAGATTTTAAATCTTGATTTTTTTCTAAGTTTGATAAAAAACTTTGCGTATCGTATTTTTTCCATAGATCAAAAATTTCTTTAATTTTTGGTTGCTTTTTTATAATGTAAGCCCCTAAGCTATTAGCATACAAACGACTAAAGATGTGTTCACTACAGTTGTCGGACGTTTCATCTATATAAGGCAATGCTTGTACAGCATACCAGGCCGGATTAGCCGTCATTTCCAGCGTAAGTTTAAAGTTTCTTTTTGTTTTACTTATATCTTTTAGTAAACTACGCATAAAAAATTCTTTTTTTTGATGTCCGCGTGCCCACAAGGCTTTGGTATCGGTTACCAACATTTGGCGTGAAAGAACCGGGAGTAGTCTTTGTTCAGCATCAGTGTACCCGGCGGTTTTGGCTGCAATTTTAATTTGCAATAAATCTATATTTTGTGGAATTTTCACTTTCCAATTCACCATTGTCTGTCCATGATCATTTATTTTAAAAGGGATTGTTTGTTTGCCCTCTATTATTTGCCGGCTAATATCCTTTTGGTTTAAAGGATTAATAAAAGTAATAAGTGCTTTTCCACGAAGTGGGCGGTTTGTCATATTACTTATTTTAGTACTGATCATAATTTGGTCACCACGTCTAACAAATCGAGGCAGGTTTGGAAAAACCATCAGATCTTTTTGCGCTACAACCGTTTGGGATTGGTAGGCATAATCAAGATTTTTTGTATGAGCAAGTAATTGAAATTTCCATTTGGTAAGGCTTTCCGGTAATTTGAATTTTAACTTAACTACCCCCTTTTTATCGGTGATCAAATCGGGATAGAAGAAAGCAGTTTCATTAAAGTTTTTCCGGTAATAAACCTGATTTTCCAAATTTTGCTTTGCCTCATTAGGTTTAGTATTCTTCTCTTTATGTTCCGGTATTTGGTTTTCTGCTTTTCTAAAAGATATTCGTCCCTGTGTTTTTACCGGGAGGGCGTCCATAGCATACATTATTCGGGGTGACGACAGGTGAAATCCAAACCATTTTAAAGACATAGGCTTTAAGTAAGCCGGGTTACTATAAAAATTGGGCATTAAATTTAAAGTTAATCCTATGAAACCATAACTTGAAACAGGTTTCGGATTTAAAACAGGCTGGTAATTAACAGACATAATAGGGGTAAATTCCCACTTGTTTGGTTTTATTTGGTCTAATGAAGCATCGTACATATTTGCCAAAACTTCAGCTTTTACGGGCTTATTTTTTAAATCGGTTATTTCGAAAGTCCAATTTTCATATGTTCCGGGCTGTAATTTGTCTTTAAAGCGAAGCGTTTTTATTTTTAATCGATGCTTTTTGTAAGGTACTTCTATAAGTTTAGTTTTTATAATGCTTGTGTTAAAAACATTATAAACATAGTGCAAAGCAAACCCTCCACGATCATTTTTGGCAATGGGAACTTTTATAGTTTTGTAAGTTCCTTGGGTTTTAATTATTTTATCAATAATAATTTTATGATTTTTTTCAACCCATATATACAAGCTGTTATTTTTGGCAGCCGAGCCTATTTCAAATTTTAAAATTTCACCGGGTTTAAACATTGTTTTATTTTGACGCCAGTCTATTAATAAATTATCGGGTACTGTTTTTTGTGTAAGATCAATAATATCAAATACATTTTGATATAAAAGTTTATGTTCTTTAGCGTCTGTATTTTTTACACTTATCAAATATTTGCCATTTGGCCAATATTTATCAGGTTTAACAATTACCTCTGTCTTTTGGCCGGTGTTTAAATATGTCTCGTAAAGCTTTTTTTTCTTCGCCCAATAAATAGGTTTATTTTCCTGATCAGTGTATGGAATGTGCGGAAATAACCGTGTAAAATCAGCATAAGGCATATTTTTTATATCCGGAGACGGCCATGGACGATCTCTCAAAATACGGCCGGGGCTTTTTAGTTTATAAATAGAAATTTTTAGCCTGGCTGGTACCGGTACGTCGCTTAAGTTAAAGGTTTTTATATGTATTGTATCGTTTTTGTTTTTACTAATTTTTGCCGGCATATCAATTTTGGCTATTATATTTTGAAATGCTGCTTTTATGGCTAATTGGGCACTTTGGGTTTGGCCATTCATGTCGGTTACTGCTGTCTTAATGCGGTACGTATAAATGGGATTATCTTCCGGTTTTATCCGGTAGTCTGGCAATACTTTAAATTTTAGACTAAAATGTCCATTTTTATCTGTTTTTGTCTTTCCTACTGCTATTTCTTGAGCTGTCGATCTATGTGGCAAGCGCCAAAACACCCATTTAGGATAACTGGCTTGACGTAGTATGTTATATTTTACCCACGCATTGGCCACCGGCGTACCCGCATAATTTTCGGCTCTCCCTTGTATAGTTATCGTATCGCCAATATGATATGTTTTGACAGGTTTTTGCAAGACTATTTCAAATTGTGGTCGTTTATATTCAGCAATTTCTATGGTTTTGCTTGCATAAAAATCCGGTCCTTTCAAAGCTAATGTAAAACGGCCGTTTAAGCTTTCACGGGGTAAAATAAATGCCCCATGAATGCTACCATATGTATTGGACGTAAATTTTTGGCTATTTATTTTTTGCCCGTTTGCATCTAATAAACTTATATTTACTGTTTTGCCGGAAATTACTTCACTGCTGTTTGGTTTCTTTTTTAAACAAATGGCTTTAAAATATAGGCTTTGCCCCGGCCGGTAAACAGCTCTATCCGTAAATATGAAGGCGGTGTTAAACTCATGCGGTGTGGCTGGATGATACCCGGGAGAGAGATAGGCTTTAAAATAGGCCTTTTTGTTGTTTTTGTAGTTTATAACAAATTGATAGGCTTGATAGTAATTACGATAAATCTTGAATTTAAATCGTCCCTTTTCATCTGTTTGACGCTTTATGCTTATCGTGTCTTTTTTTAAATAATCTATTCTCTGTATCTTCACTTTAATATTGGATAAGGCTTGCCCATTAGTACGATTGTAGATCATAAACACCTTGTCTTCTTGTAGGTCATTTAATTCCATTATGGCTATATCAGTTACTTGAAGTATTTGGTAACTGAGTGCTGTCCCGGTACTATTTTTAGGGTATATTGCCACAATGTACCATCCATTTGATAAAGGTGGTATATAATTTTCGATGCTATGGTTTTGATAATCTTTTGTGTCGGGAAGCACAATAGTGATGTTTTTTGCAAGCAATAAGGTTTGAAGGTACTTTTGTTTTTCCGCAGTTGTTTTTATACGGCTTAAATGCGATATATTTTCTTGATTTGCCTTAAAAATGTTTACCACAAGGGGCTTTGTCATATTTTTAAATTGGATTTTTATCAAAGCCGGTTTGTTTTCGGGTATAATCTTTTCCGCTTTAAGATTTAAGGCAGGTTTTTCTATCGCGTTTTTCAAGTTTTGACACGATATGGCTCCCACACTTTTAGGATATTTTTCAATGGCTTTTTGACAAATTTCAGCCGCTTTCTTGTTCTCCCATCGCCATGCAGGTCCTGCTTTGGGGTTGTAGTCTTTTGCAAATAGCCGGTGCATTTTAGCTTTTTCATAATAAGCCATGGCGGCAACATCTGTCTCTTTATAACTTTTAATAAAATTATCGAGACTTTTAAGATATAAGCTGTCTTTGTTTGGCAAGATACTTTTGTTGTGCATAAATTTCAGGCGAGCCAAATCTATGTAGGCTAAAGCAGATATAGGTAGAGCTACTTCTTTATGCAGAAAAATAGCTTCTTGATAATACTTAAGGGCTTTATAAATGGGTGATAGGCTGTCAAAGGTTTTTATTGGCAATTTACTAAATCTGTCTGCCGGTAAAAAATAGCCGGGATTATCTATTTGAAACGTGTTTATGGGTTGTATCAATCTATTTTCACCATTTTGATAGTATCGTAAACTCTCCTGTAGCAAAATATCATACAGTACCGGCTGATATTTGTTCATCTTCGGGGCATAATCTATAATTTCTTGCCATTGTTTAACGGGAATCTTTATAAGAAACCGCGAATCTTTTAAGGATAAATCAAAATACTTTTCAATGGTTTTCGTTAGTGTTTGTAAGTCCCATGTTCTGAAATCTGTGCTATCTACCGGCTTAGCTAAAGTAGTTCGGTGTACAAATTTCCAACGGTTTTGTTGGTAATATTGCCAATAAATTTGAGCTAAATAGTTGGCTAAAATATTTTTTTCAGGCCGGGTGCTATGTCCAATCTCTTTTTTAAAATTTTGAATAATCTTATAAGTACTCTCTTCCTCAAGCCGGTTAATATATTTGGCCTCATATAATAATGATTTGACAATTTGCGGCCCGTTTTTATCTTTATGGGCCAAATTTAAGATTTCTTCTACTGTTTGATAAGCCGATTTGGTTAAGCCTTTTTTTTCATATTTTTGGACTTTTTGCCATAATTCACTGTAAGTTTTTACAGTTTGTTCGGTCTGTTTATGTGTCTGAAGGCTTGTGGGTTGATTGACCGAACAAGAAATAGCCATAAACATAAAAATATAAAACAAATTTAACCGGTTCATAATGAAGGAGTTTTTTAAACAGTAAGTTAATAAAATTAATCAAAATATGAATAGGCAAAAACTTTGCCGAAATATTTTACGATCGGCTAAAGTCGGCTGGATTAATTTAATAGTCCAAAATAAGGACGCGGCTTATTATTTTTATTAACTTTGAACATTGTAGTAAAATTTATTGATATGGACATTTTTTTAATTATATTAGGATTTATTTTAATAATAGCCGGCATAATCGGTTGTATTTTACCCGGTTTGCCCGGACCATTGACTGCTTGGCTTGGTTTACTGGTAACAATGCTGTCTAAAGTGATACCTGACGACTGGTCTTTTATTTGGATTACTTTTGCAGTGGTAATAATTATTACCTTATTAGATTATGTCATTCCTGCTGTAGGGACCAAAAAATTCGGTGGGAGTAAGTATGGTACTTTTGGCGCTATTATTGGTGTTTTGGTTGGATTTTTTACCCCGTTGCCGGGAGGTGTTATAGCCGGTGCGTTTTTGGGTGCTTTTATTGGGGAATATTTACGACATCAACAAGCAGGAAAAGCTTTAAAAGCTGCTTTTGGCGCCCTTATCGGATTTTTAGTTTCTACCGGGATGCAGTTAATTGTGAGTTTAACTTTTTTTATCCTTTATATAAAGATGCTAACCGACAATTGGGACGCAATTAAACAATTATTTTAAAGCCTAAACAACGGGCGTTTTTATGAAAGAGGATTTAAATTTAACAGCGACTACTTTTTATGGTTTAGAAGAGGTTTTGGCTGCAGAACTTTTGCAGTTAGGCGCAAAGGAAATTAAAATTGCTAACAGAGCCGTTGGATTTAAAGGCGATTTGGGGTTTTTATATAAAGCAAACTTTAATTTGCATACGGCCTTGCGGGTGCTTTGGCAAATTGCCGGTTTTACAAAAGTCTATAAAGCCGAACAACTTTATAAAAACATTCAACAAATAGATTGGTCTGCCTATATGCAACCGTTTCAAACTTTCCGGATTGATGTCACGGGACAAACCAAATTTTTTAAGAACACTCGTTTTATCGCCCTAAAAGCAAAGGATGCCATTGTCGATCAATTCAGAGCCAAATATAACTCGCGTCCTGATATCGATCTGCGTCAGCCTGATATTCGTTTGATATTACATTTTGAAGACCAAAAAATGACTGTTCATATAGATAGTTCTGGGGAATCTTTGCATAAACGCGGTTACCGGATACAAACCAATATCGCCCCTTTAAACGAGGTATTGGCATCGGGCATTGTGGCATTAAGTGGGTGGCGTGGTTGTTGTAACCTCTTGGATCCGATGTGTGGCTCCGGCACTATTTTAATAGAAGCTGCCATGCGCGAAATGAATATTCCTGCAGCTATTAACAGATCAACATTTGGCTTTCAAAATTGGCCTAATTATCAAGCGCAACTATTTGAATTGATCAAAACTTCTAGTTTAAATAAAATAAGAGAGCTTCCTGATGGTGTAAAACTTATGGGCTACGATAAGGCGCCTTCGGCAGTTGAAAAAGCACGACTTAATATTAAGAATGCCAATCTTGACGAATTTATACAAATAGAGCAAAAGGACTTTTTCAATACCGGTAAACCGGTGCAAAAACATTTTCTCTTATTCAACCCACCTTATGACGAACGTCTGAAGATAGACTTACCCAACTTCTATAAACAAATAGGCGATACTTTAAAACAAAATTATACCGGTATGGAGGCTTGGATGTTGGTTGGTAACCTTGCAGCCTTAAAATATGTCGGTCTTAGACCTACAAAACGCATCAAGTTATTTAATGGAAAACTCGAAGCCCGATTGGTTCAATATCTCCTTTATCAGGGCAGCAAAAAACACTAAAATAAATTTATAATATCGCGTATTATTATATTTTTTGCTTATTCTTTTTTGTTTGTCCGATAAAAAATATTAATTTTGAAACAATGCAAAAAATGTAAATTATGAGTGAAGAACTGAATTTTATATACGAAGAAGCGGAAGAACATATGCGTAAAAGCATTGACCATCTTGAACATGAGTTGAAAAGTATCCGGGCAGGCAAAGCCTCACCGCAAATGTTGGCAACGGTTATGGTCGATTATTATGGCACTCCAACGCCTTTATCACAAGTGGCTAATGTTTCGGCACGCGATGCACAAACGCTGACCATTCAACCATGGGAGAAAAAAATGCTTTCGGCTATTGAACGTGCCATAATCAATGCTAATTTAGGTTTTGCACCCAGTAACAATGGCGAAGTGGTGATTATCAATATTCCACCATTAACCGAAGAGCGTCGCCGTGAATTGGTCAAACAAGCTAAAGAGGAGGCTGAGGTCGCAAAGGTGAGTATACGCAATATCCGGAAAGAAGCCAATAACGATATAAAAAAATTAGAAAAAAATAAAGAAATTTCAGAAGACGAATCTAAATCGGGTCATGAAGAAATTCAAAAATTAACCGACCGTTATATCAAAGAAGTTGAACAACACTTAGCCAAAAAAGAAAAAGATATCATGACCCTTTAGCCTTCATTTTAAACCTTAATATAATATAAAACTAATGGCAAAAAAAGATACAGCAGATAAAAAGCTTCAAGCAGAAAAAGACGCAAAGCTTAAAGCTTTAAAATTAACCCTTGATAAACTTGATAAAACCTATGGTAAAGGCACCGTCATGAAAATGGGCGATGCTCCCGTGGTAGAGGTCGATGTTATTCCTTCAGGTTCTTTGGGTTTGGATATCGCCTTGGGTGTGGGTGGATACCCACGTGGACGTGTGATCGAAATTTATGGGCCCGAATCTTCCGGTAAAACCACTTTGGCATTACATGCCATAGCCGAAGCCCAAAAAAAAGGCGGGATCGCTGCTTTTGTTGATGCAGAACATGCCTTTGACCGTTTTTATGCCCAAAATTTGGGTGTCGATGTCGAAAATCTAATCATTTCCCAACCTGATTATGGGGAGCAAGCTTTGGAAATAGTCGATAATTTAATCCGGTCCGGCGCAATTGATATTATTGTAGTCGATTCCGTTGCAGCCTTAACGCCCAAAAGCGAGATAGAAGGTGATATGGGTGATTCTAAAATGGGATTACATGCTCGGTTGATGTCACAGGCACTCAGAAAATTAACCTCTTCTATCTCAAAGACCAACTCGACAGTTATTTTTATCAATCAATTACGTGAAAAAATAGGCGTTGTCTTTGGTAATCCGGAGACCACCACCGGTGGAAATGCTCTCAAATTTTATGCGTCGCAACGCTTGGATGTCCGCAAATCTACAGCTATAAAAGATGCGCAAGGTAATGTTCTTGGTAACAAAACAAAAGTAAAAGTTGTCAAGAATAAAGTAGCACCGCCATTCAAAACGGCCGAATTTGACATCATGTATGGTAAAGGAATTTCCAAAGTTGGCGAAATTTTAGATAAGGCGGTCGATTTTGACATTGTTAAAAAAAGCGGCTCTTGGTTTAGTTACGGTGATACAAAATTGGGTCAAGGACGTGATGCCGTTAAACAAATCATAGCCGATAATCCGGAATTAATGGAAGAGTTGGAACGTAAAATTTATGAAAAACTCGAAGAAGAAAAGCAAAAAGCTTAATTAGACGCACATGTCTTTATTTCATTCTTTATTACGGGGATTAAAAGATGTTAAAAACATTTTTTATCCCCGTACTTGTTTAAATTGCAACGAATTATTACAGGCGCAAGAGTACGGCATTTGCCATCGTTGTGCTTCACAACTTGTTTTTACCCATTATGATTTTGATTCACAAAACCCGGTATTCGACCGGCTCAGTGCAGTTGTTCCCATTCACAAAGCTTCTTCCTTGTTTCTGTATGATAAAGGAGGTGTTATTAAACACCTGATACATCAACTAAAATATAATAACCAAGCTTTTGTTGGAAAATTATTGGCACAATATGCAAGAAACTATTATAATAAAAATAGTTTCGTAAATGCGTTTGATTATATTATTCCCGTTCCACTTCACCCGAAAAAGCAGAAGGAAAGAGGTTATAATCAACTGGTCGAGTTTGGTAAAAACTTAGGAAACTATTACAGTATTCCTTATACCGAAAAAATTTTATTACGCTCTGTTTACACCGGTTCGCAAACCAAAAAGTCTGCTCAAGAGCGCCGTGAGAATGTAGCACATGCTTTTACGGTTCATAAGGCAGAAATTTATGCCGGAAAACGCTTCTTATTGGTTGATGATGTTCTGACAACCGGTGCGACCATTGAGGCTTGTGTTGAAACCTTAATGGGGCATATACCTGATGTGCAAGTCAGTGTTTTGACGATGGCGGTTGTGCTGTAAGTCATTTAATATAAAAGCCTTATTTTTGCCATAAAAAATTTTATGATTAAAATAGGTGACGTTACATTACCATCCTTTCCTTTGATTTTGGCACCCATGGAAGATATTAGTGATCCACCTTTCAGGTCACTGTGTAAATCGTACGGCGTTGATTTAATGTTTACGGAATTTGTTTCATCCGAAGGATTGATACGTGACGCAGAAAAATCTGCAAAAAAATTAGATATTTTCGAATATGAACGTCCTATCGGAATTCAGGTGTTTGGGCATGATATCGATTCAATGTTGCGTGCTGTTGAAAAGATTGAACAAGTCAACCCTGAAATGATAGATATTAATTATGGCTGTCCGGTTAAGAAAGTTGTGAGTAAAGGTGCCGGTGCCGGTATATTAAAAGATTTAGATAAAATGCAAAAAATGACTGCCGAAATTGTCAAGCGCACCCATTTGCCGGTAACTGTCAAAACGCGTTTGGGTTGGGATCACGACAGTATCGTCATTAATGAAGTGGCCGAACGTTTACAAGATGTAGGCATTAAAGCCTTGTCTATTCATGGGCGTACCCGAAAACAAATGTATACGGGTAAGGCTGATTGGCATAAAATTGCCGAGGTTAAAAATAATCCACGTATTCATATTCCGGTTTTTGCCAATGGTGACATTAAAAGCCCGGAAGATGCACGTCAAATAAGAGATGATTTTGGCTTGGATGGCGCCATGATTGGCCGTGCAGCCATTGGTAACCCTTGGATTTTTATGCAAATGAAGCATTATTTAAAAACCGGCGAACTTTTAGACCCTCCCGGTGTCAAACAGCGTTTGGCCATGGCGCGTAAACACCTTGCCTTGGCTATTGAATGGAAAGGCGAAAGATTAGGCATTCTGGAAACGCGTCCACATTATGCCAATTATTTTAAAGGTATTCCTAATTTTAAACCTTTCAGGATACAATTGGTTACCGAAGACCATTTGGATAATTTATTTCGGATTTTTGATCAGATTGAAGATTTTTACCGTTCAACTGATTTATTTTAATTTACCTAAACTTATTATCAATTTGCCTGTTTATCATTTATCTTTGCAAAAAACGAATCTTTCATGATGATACATAAAAAAACTAAAATAGTTGCCACCTTGGGTCCGGCAACCGAATCTTATAAGACTAAGTTGAAAATGGTCAAAAATGGTGTCAATGTTTTCAGGATCAATTTTTCGCATGCTGACCACGACAATATTAAAGAACAGATTAAACAAATACGCCAAATTGCCAAGGAGTTAAATATGGCTATTGCTGTTTTGGCCGATTTACAAGGCCCCAAATTACGCATTGGTAAAGTTGAAGCCGGTACTTACTTAAAACCCGGCGATATTTTAACCTTCACGACCAAAGATAAGGTGATGACCAACAATACCAATAAGACGGCTTATATCACTTACAAACAATTACCTTGTGATGTTTTTCCCGGTGAAAATATTCTTATTGATGATGGTAAAATACAGGTTAAAGTTTTAGAAACCAATAAGAAAGATACCGTTAAAGCACAAGTTGTAGAGGGTGGTCCGTTATCATCCAAAAAAGGTGTTAACTTGCCTAATACCAATATCTCACTACCGGCTCTAACCAAAAAGGATAAAAAAGATTTACTTTTTGCCATTGATATGAAGGTCGATTGGGTAGCTTTGTCTTTTGTTCGTTCTGCCGATGACCTCATTATGATCAATGATTTTATAAGAGAACATTCGGACTATAAAATTCCGGTAATAGCCAAAATCGAGAAACCTGAAGCTGTCAAAAACATTGAGGAAATTATTTTGGAAACCGATGCATTAATGGTAGCTCGCGGTGATTTGGGGATAGAATTGCCTTTGGAGGAAGTTCCACTTATTCAGAAGAAATTAGTCCATATGGCCAAATTATTTCAAAAGCCCATTGTCATTGCAACCCAAATGATGGAAAGCATGATTGAAAATGCCATTCCGACACGTGCAGAGGTAAACGATGTTGCTAACTCCGTAATGGATGGGGCAGATGCTGTGATGCTATCGGGAGAAACTTCTGTGGGTAAAAATCCGGTAAAAGTAATTAAACAAGTTACCAAAATCATTTTACAAGTCGAAAATTCCAATTTAATAAAAGTGCCCGACATTGCGCCCATTCCCGAACATCGTGATGAACGCTTTATTTCACAGGTTATTTGTTTTAATGCCTCCAAAATTGCCCGCGATGTTTCTGCTGCAGTGATCAGTACCTTTACAGCCTCCGGTTTCAGTGCCTATAAAATTTCCGCTCGCCGGCCCATGGCAGATATTTTAGTATTTACCGCTAATAAACGCATTTTAAATTCATTGGCACTTTTATGGGGCGTGGTTCCTTTTTATTACAATAAAATTCTATCTACCGACGAAACCATTCAAGACATTGAGAAAATAGCCTACCAAAATAGTTATTTGACAAAAGGTGATATGATGGTAAGTGTTTTGTCAATGCCCATTACCAAAAAAGGGATGGTTAATACCATCCGGATAACACAAGTATAATTATATGGACAAGCAGGCATTTATGTCTCCCTTATCCGGTAGTTTGGTCGAAAACAAATTATCGGTCCGGGATTATTTGGTCTCCGGCCAGACTTTTGATTTATATTATGATCAGCAATGGGATATGTATTTAACCCATCCTGTACCCGCGGATTTGTCTGTGTATTACCGGTCTGAAAAATACCAACCTCATCAGCATAAAAAACCGACATTTTTTAACCGGTTGTATGGTCTTATACGGTTATTTAATTTGAGGCATAAATACCAACTTATACATACTTTTCATCCAAATGCTCATTCTGTTTTGGATTTCGGAACAGCCACAGGTGAATTTTTGACCTATTTATCCCGTAAAGGTTTCAATGTGGCCGGTGTCGAACCTAATTTGCTGGCCAGACAATCTGCCGAACCTGCTTTACAAAATCGTATTAAAGCCTCAATAGAGGAGATTAAAGGTCAATATGATGTCATCACTCTTTGGCATGTTTTAGAACATGTTCCCCAGCCTATGGAACTGCTCCGGACACTTAATCAGTATCTAACGCCAAATGGCATCATAATGGTTGCGGTTCCCAATTTTAAATCTTACGACGCCCAATTTTATGGCCCATATTGGGCTGCTTGGGATGTCCCCAGACATTTGTGGCACTTTTCGCCTAATGCATTAAAATCTTTATTTCGCACTGCCGGCTATCATTTTATAACGGATAAAGCTTTATTTTTCGATAGTTTTTATGTCAGTTTGTTATCAGAAGCATATAAAACAGGACATAAAAACTATTTAAAAGCTTTCTACAGAGGCTATTTATCAAATAAAAAAGCCCGCAAAAGCGGGCAATATTCTTCTTTAATCTATATTTTCAAACGTTAATCTATTCATCCAATTCATCTTCATTTTCGCCGGTTTTTGGTTCAGTTTGTTTTTTTTCATCTTTTGTTTGTTGATCGCAGTTTAAATTAATGTCTATATTTGCCGGTTTTTCAAAAGGTGCTTTACTGATTCCTAAGTCCGGATCGGCATAATTTTTTTTCATATATAAGCCCCAAATGGGTAATGCCATCGTGGCACCTTGCCCATATTTGACGCTTTTAAAATGAACTGCCCTATCTTCTGCACCCACCCATACACCGGTAGATAAATTTGGCACCAAGCCCATAAACCAACCATCCGATTGATTTTGTGTCGTTCCGGTTTTCCCGGCTATTTCATTGGTGAAATTATAAGGATAACCGGTGATAACTTCTTTGTAAAAAGCTTGATTTTTAGCCCACGAACCTCTCAATCTTGCCCCTGTGCCATATTTGGTTACCCCTTCCATCAAGTTAATGACTGTATAAGCAATTTGCGGACTCAGTACTTCTTTGGATTCCGGTATTTTTTCATACAGAACAACCCCGTTTTTGTCGGTTATTTTGCTGATAACATAGGGTTCAATATAAACACCTTTATTTGAAAAGCCATTTAAGGCACCTACCATTTCGTATAAGGATATTTCGGGTGTTCCCAAGGCTATTGACGGCACAGCCGGTATATTGTGTTTTATGCCTAAATTATGGGCTAAATCGACCACAGGTTTAGGCCCAACCATATCAATAAGTTGTGCCGTGATAACGTTAACCGAATTGGCCAAGGCTTGTTTCAAGGTCAACTTTCCGCCATATTGCCCTCCGGCATTTTTAGGTGTCCAAGGTTTTTGCAAGCCCCACCGTCCGGCTTCTATTGTGTAGGGAACATTGGGGAATGAGTCGCAGGGTGATAAATGTTTTTGGTTAATAGCTGTTGCATAAACAAAGGGTTTAAAGGTTGAACCGACTTGCCGGGCGCCCTGTTTGACGTGGTCATATTTAAAATGTTTAAAATTGATACCGCCTACCCAGGCTTTAATATGCCCTGTTTGTGGTTCCATTGACATAAGGCCGGCATGTAAAAAACGTTTGTAATATTTAATAGAATCATAAGGGGTCATGATGGTATCTTTATCTCCATTCCATGTAAAGACACGCATCGGTATTTTCTCATGAAAGCTTTGTTCTATTTCTTTATCACTCAATCCGGCTTTTTTTAAGCTTCGCCAACGTTGCGACCGGTGCATGGCAGATGTCATAATACGTGCAATTTCCCGCTGTGTGGCTCTTGGTCCTAATTTGGGAAAATAAAAAGGGGCATTTTTCAGATGCTTCGCTTGTTTATCAAAGGCAGCTTGTAGTTTTTTCATATGGGCTTTAACAGCTTCTTCTGCATTTGTTTGCAAACGTGAATCAATGGTGGTATATATTTTCAGTCCGTCCGTGTAGATATTATAGCGATTTCCATCGGGTTTGGGATGATTTTTACTCCATTTACTTACAAATCGCCGGATATATTCGCGGAGATAGGTTGCTATTCCTTCATCATGTCTTTCTGGTCTGAAATGTAATACTAAGCGGAGTTTCTGCAACGAATCTTTTTCTTTTTCGGTTATAAAACCGTTTTTAGCCATTTGATACAATACCACGTTGCGTCGTTTTTTCGTCCGTTCTGGCCGACTAATAGGTCTATAATAGGCCGGATTTCTAAGCATCCCTATCAAGGTAGCTGCTTCTTCTATTTTTAAATCTTTGGGTTCTTTATTAAAATAAATACGCGATGCAGATTTAATACCAACGCCTTGGTTTAACCAATCAAATTGATTTAAATACATTGCAATAATTTCATTTTTGGTATATTGTCGTTCCAGTTGGACCGCTATAATTTGTTCCTTAATTTTCTGCAAGATCTTTTGAATGATATTTTTATGTTCTCTTTTATGAAAAAGTAGTTTGGATAATTGTTGTGTAATGGTACTACCGCCTCCTTTTTTTCCTAAAAAAGTAATGGCTCGGAACAAACTTTTAAAATCTATGCCCGAGTGATTATAATATCTTTCATCTTCCGTTGCAACAAGTGCTTTGGTTAAATAGGGCGAAAGCTCATCATACCGTACAAGTGTCCGGTTTTCGTTGAGGTAATATTTTCCGATAACTTTTCCATCTTCAGAAAATATTTGCGTTGATAAATTGGATTTAGGATTTTCTAATACCGCAAAATCAGGCATATATCCTAAATAACCTTTGGCTGCCAAAAAAAGCAGGAGGCTTACGGCCATAAGTCCGCCCAAAAAAATAAGCCAAAACCTAAGGACATATTTTTTGTAGTTATTTTGTTTTTTTCTTTTGTTACGTTTTTGTGCCATTTGTATTTTAATACTATTAGTGTTTTTCTATAATAATCCCAACTGTTTTTATACCTCGCAGGATGCTGTCTCCTTTAATATTTCCAGCTTTTCTTACCGCTTGACGCAGTTTAATCATTGTAGGTTTATGGCCTTTAAAATGCCAATTCTTTTTGTACACCAATTTACTCTCTTTTAAATCCCAAATACCGCTGCCAAGCCAATTTCCTTGAGCATCAGCCATGGCATATTCCAGAGTGTCGGTGCTAATTTGCCGGTCATTTTCAATTTGAGCAATTACAAAAATGTTACTATAAGGATAGTTTTGATCATTGCGAATAAGAAAATAAATATCATAAGTTTGCAGGCTGTCAGCAGGTTTAAATTTGAGGCTGACAATACTATCTTTTGACCAGCCGGTATTGAAATCTGTTGTTTTTTCTTTTACTATTTTATTTTGACAGCTGAATAGCAAAAATAAGGCCATCCAGAAAATAAATTGTTTAGTTTTCATTCTTACGATTGTTGCCTTTTGTATTATTTTTTCTTGGTTTTTTATATCTTTTATTCCTTCCTTTTGCGTTATTGGAAGTACTGTTGGTTGGTTTGCTTTTATTCGTTTTATTGTTCGTCTGAGCTTTTTGTTTATTCGGTCCGTTATTTTTACGTCTGCGTTTTTTTCGTTTTTTGGGTTTTATGTCATCAAACCGGTTGATGTTATCTTGACCGACAACTTTTTCAAAATTTTCTATCGGTTTAATTTCTTGTAAGGACAATTCAGCTGCATATTCTTCCAAACTGTTCACTTTTTCGCCAATTTCATTGGCTTCAATTATTTCGTTTACTTGGTCTAGTGTAAGTTTATGCCACGCATTACCATTCTCTTTGCTATCGGTATAGGCATACCACACATGTCCTTTAAAAATATCGGATTTAATCCATTTTGCCGTCCCTTTTTCAGTTTGTAATTGGACATTATGTTGCGGAAAATCCTTAAGCGCATCGACATACGAGTCTAGCTCAAAATTTAGGCAACATTTAAGCTTACCGCATTGTCCGGCTAATTTTTGCGGATTAAGCGAGAGTTGTTGGTATTTTGCAGCCGAGGTACTGACACTGCGAAAGTCTGTCATCCATGATGAGCAGCACAATTCCCGGCCACATGACCCGATCCCTCCCAAACGTGCAGCCTCTTGACGGTATCCTATTTGTCGCATTTCGATACGGGTAGAAAATTCGCGCGCTAAATCTTTTATTAGGCTTCTGAAGTCGACGCGGCTTTCGGCCGTATAGTAGAATGTTACTTTGGTACCATCACCTTGATATTCGACATCTGAAATTTTCATTTGCAAATTATGCTTTATCACATACTTACGCGCTGTATGTTTAACTTCTTCTTCCTTTAACCGGAGGCTTTGCCATTTGTCTATATCGCGTTGTGTTGCTTTGCGGTAAACTTTGAAAACTTGATTATTTTCATAATCAAATTTCTTTTTCTTCATTTGTAACTTTACCAACCGGCCTGTCATGGAAACCACTCCTATATCGTGGCCTGATTTGGCCTCTACAGCAACGGTATCACCCACATACAATTCCAAACCATTGGTATGAAAAAAATCTTTGCGTGAGTTTTTAAATCGCACCTCGACGTAGGGAAAAGGTTCTTCTCCATTGGCAAGGGGAATATCAGCCAACCAGTCAAATGTGGTTAGTTTGTTGCATCCTTTCATATCGCAGGTGCCTATTTTGGCACATCCCGGTGTTGTTTTATCTTGTATTGCTAAGTCGCAAGTGTCTATTTTCAGTTTCATGTTTCCTATCTTCAGTCTCCTGATATTATTAAATACGGGAGATGTTTATTTGTACAATTTACAAATATAGTGAAAATTTAAGCAGTTCTTTGTTTCACATATATGCTTTAATAAAAAAAGCCCCCTTAAATTTTAAGAAGGCTTTGATGGTTGATCAATATTCTTTATTCCGGTTTGGTATAGTATAATTTCAAAACAGGTTTTTGGGTTGGTTGTACAGCCTGATTACCGTATAAAATAACGCCTTTAGGTGTATAAGCATCCGGATCTCTGAAAACGGTATTGGTCTTTAGCGGTAAGTTAATACCGTTACAAACACGTAAGCCTAAACGAACATTGGTAGAATCTCTGTTTATAACGTTTCGAATATGTCTGGTAATACCGAATTTATAATAGCTTTGTCCGTTTTCGTCTGTATGTAAAGTGCCATCAAATATAGCATAGTTGTTAGATTGGTTATTTTCAGGAGCGTATAAATCAGGCAAACTTTTTTTGTCATCGTAATTATATAAAATCAAACGTTCACTTTGGCCTAGCATTTGATCTGTTTGTGTTTGATCGACATATAAGTATAATTCGGCATAGTTTATCAGCCAGTTTTTCAATCGTAAATCACGCAATTCTTGTTCGCTAAAGAGTTTAATCACCCCTTCTGCACCGGCATCCCCTTTTAGGATAATTTCATTATCACCATTTATCAGGTCGCTATTATTCAGGGCATTTTGGGCGTAACTTGTTAAGGTGTTTTGGTAATAATTTATTCTTGTTTTTCCTAAATTAAAGGTTAGTTCATGAAAAATAATCTTGGTTGTGTCATCTGTTGTATCGGATGGTGTTCCATTATCATCTAAAGTTTCATTCGTATAATCAATTAAGATTTTAGCTTTTTCAAAAGGAAATTGAATATATTGGGTATTGTTCCCTTCAGCCTCGATAATAATACCCCTAAAGTAATCTTTAAACTCGAATTTATTAGTTAAAATAGTTTCACTACTATGATCAAAAATTTTATGTCTAAAGAAAGTAGTATCTAGTTTTATTGTTAAATGTGGTCCCAAGGAATCTTTTATTTCTGGGTTACCATTATCATCTAATATAACTGAGCCGTCATCATTTCTTTTATAGATATAATAAGGGGTATTATTGGTAACAAAATTGATTGTATCACCAATAATACCAGCTTTATAATTAGTAAAATCAAAATTAGAATAAAAATATTTCAATTCTTCCAAATTATTATTTGGATCATATGTGGGTAAAAAATATGTTGATTCGTAGATTTTTATATTTATAGGGTTATCTCCAAATATAGAATCTAACAAATATTTTTTTTGACTATTTTCTATTTTAATATGTGAATAATAAGGAATAATTAATTTGGCATCTAAAAGTTTTATGTTTTCGCCTAGATCATTCCTTAAATTGGGATTATATTCAATTGTACTTATTATATTGGCATTAAGCTTACCAAATTTATCATCATTGTAAATACCTAAAGAAGTAATTGGTAAATTAGACATTTCGGGGATATGGCTTTGTGGAATCCCATTGGTCGCCATACTCAAAACTTTGGGTATGGCTTGATCATATATTTTGATTTGATTGGTTTCGTATATTTTTCCTTCAAAATGCGGTTTACCAATTAAATTAACGCCTATTTCCGTGAATTCTTTTTTGCAGGAGGCAGTTAAAATTAATGTCAATACTAACAGTATTAAACCTGATTTTTTGTTTAACATAAATATTTTTTATTTTTAATAGGGATTATTGGGCCGAATCGTTTTCAGAGAAGGCATTGATAACTCTTTTTTTGAGTTCCGCTTCATTTTCTTCAAGATCGAGATCTGACAAATCGACTACCTTAAGATTCTTTTCTTCGATATGTTTGGCTATTTCGTCAGGGACATTTTGGCTCCGGACAATTACACCATCAGCTAAATCTATGGCATTTTTTAATAAGTTCAGTTCAGTGGGTTCTTTATATTTTTCTATAAATTCTTCGGGCAGTTCATCAAACTGCAATTTTTTGACCAGCGTATCCGGCATTGGGTTTTTTAAGGTTTCATCCGTTAAAACCACATATATTTTGGCATCGTGAAACAAGGGTTCGTTTTTGTAATAAGTTTTAAGATACAAGGGAAGTAAGCTGGTAAACCAGTCGAAGACCAAGATGTAATCGGGACGCCACTTTAGTTTTTTAACGGTTTCGACAATTCCTTTGGAAAAAAAGACAGCACGTCCGTCATTATCATCAAATATTTTATGGTTATCGTCTGTAAAGACTTGTTTTCGTTTAAAATATTCATCGTTATCGATAAAGTAAACTTGCATTCGTTCTTTGGGTATGGAAGCGACTTTAATAATTAAAGGCATATCATCATCGTCGATAACAATATTGACCCCTGAAAGGCGAATAACTTCGTGCAGTTGATGTTTTCGTTCGTTTACCGTTCCAAAACGGGGCATAAACATACGTATCTGACTTCCTTTGCTGTTTGCCGAACGGGCTATTTTGTAGGCCAGTTTAGCATTGTCGTTATTGCTGATATAAGGATAAATTCCCGATGAAGCAATTAAAAAATTCTTACCTTTCATAAAGATGAATGTTGATATTGAGATACAAAGATACAAATTTTTGATGTATATTTGAAGCCCTTAGCCGGCATTAACCCGTTAAAATTTTCATAATGAAAGTATTTACTACAAAAGAAGCCTTGCAAGAATATATTTTACCTTTAAAACAATCTGGTAAAAAAACCGGTTTTGTCCCCACCATGGGCGCATTGCATGATGGACATTTGGCCTTGGTCAAAAACTCTGTTGAAAATAATGATATTACGGTGGTGAGTATTTTTGTGAATCCCACACAATTTGATAATCCCGATGATTTGAAGAAATATCCGCGCGATTTGGAAACTGATATCACCTTATTGCAAACGATATCGCCTGATATTTTGGTTTTTGCCCCCGATGCTTATAACTTTTATGACGGACGCATTGCAAGTCAGTCATTTGATTTTGACGGATTGGAACAGGTGATGGAAGGCAAACACCGGCCCGGTCATTTTGACGGTGTAGGGACAGTGGTCAAAAAGTTGTTTGAAATAGTGCAACCCGATACGGCTTATTTTGGCGAAAAAGATTTTCAGCAATTGCAGATCATTAAAAAATTAGTCCAAAAATTTTCTTTACCTATTCAAATTGTCCCGGTTCCAATATATCGCGCAGCAGATGGTTTGGCGATGAGTTCGCGCAATAAACGTTTAACACCAATGCATCGCGAAGCAGCTCCTTTTATTTATCAGGTTTTGCGACAAGCAAGTTTATTGTCACAATCACAATCATTTGACCAAATAAGACATTTTGTTACTAAAGCCATTGACGCGCATCCATTGTTAGAGTTGGAATATTTTGAGATAGCCAACCAAGAGAACCTGCAACCTGCGCGGCACAAAGTAGCCGGTAACAAATACCGGGGTTTTATCGTTGTATATGCAGGCGATGTTCGCTTAATAGATAACATAGAATTATAAAACATTGAAAATATGCCTGTTATAGAATTAAAAGATATTGAAAGACATTTTAAAATGGGGCAAGAGACCGTTAAGGCCTTGCGAGGCATCGATTTAAATATTGATAGAGGTGAATATGTCGCATTAATGGGCCCTTCGGGTAGTGGAAAATCTACTTTGATGAATATTATCGGCGCGTTAGATACGCCGACCAAAGGAATATATCATTTAAATAATCAGGAAGTCGAAAAGCTTACCGATAAAGAATTGGCCGGGATTAGGAATAAGGAAATCGGTTTTGTTTTTCAAACTTTTAATTTATTGCCGCGGACCACAGCTTTGGATAACGTTGCCTTGCCACTGGTGTATGCCGGAAAGTCAAAGTCAGAACGTATCAAACGGGCCAAAGAAGTTTTGGATATGGTGGGTTTAGCCGACCGGATGCACCATAAGCCAAATGAATTATCAGGCGGTCAGCGGCAGCGTGTCGCCATAGCACGGGCATTGGTAAATAATCCATCTATTATATTAGCCGATGAGCCAACCGGTAATTTAGATTCTAAAACTTCAGACGAAATTATGACTTTATTTGATAAGTTGCATCAAAAAGGTCATACAATTGTGTTGGTGACACATGAAGCGGATATTGCTGAACACGCTAAACGGGTGGTACGATTAAAGGATGGTTTAATAGTGAATGATGAAACAAATGCGTCATAATAAAACATTTTATTTTGGTTGTTGTCAAAAAATTATTTAACTTTGACAACTATAATTATCTTGTAAATACACTTTTTTGCATTTAAAAAGTTGATAATGTATTTGTTATATGCTATGCAGATGTATTTACGGCTGATGATTAGTAACAGCCTAATATGGAACAGAAGGAGATAAAATTAATAAAATTGGAACGAAAGCAGCACCGGGGTCAAAGGGTGTTGTTATTGCGATACAATTATGATGAAACTCTGAAAGGTTTATCTAAATCAATCGGCTGTAAATGGAGTCAGACAAATAAAAGTTGGTATTTGCCGGATACGCCCGAAAATATTAAAAAATTATTTGTTCATTTTAAAAATAAAGCCAGGTTAGACATTAGTGCATTACACCTGGCAAATATTAAGCAGTCAGATACACCTGTTCCTAATGTTAAGATTTGGAAAAAATCGGCACCAAAAGTTATGTCTGAATTGCCGCCTGAGTATAAAGCTTTATTGGAACGGAAGCGCTATAGTCCTAATACGGTTAAGGCATATTGTAGCTTGTTTGGTCAATTTTTGCAATTTTATAAGGGTATTCATCCCGATGAATTGACGGAGAAAGATATTAGAAAATACCAAGATTATTTGGTTAAGAAAAGAAAGGTGTCTATAAATACACAAAATCAAGCTATTAATGCCATTAAATTTTATTACGAAAAGGTTAAAGGCGGTCAGCGTAAAGTTTACTATATAGAACGTCCGCGGACACCTAAAACGCTCCCTAAAATTATTAGTGAACAGGAAGTTGTTCGTATTTTGGAAAATACGTATAATATAAAGCATCGTGCGATTATTGCTTTGTTATATTCATCGGGTATGCGGGTAGGTGAGGTAATTAACCTGAGGATAAGCGATGTGTCATTTGATAAAGACATTATTTTTATACGAGGGGCTAAGGGAAAGAAAGACCGCATTACGTTATTATCTGCTCATTTGAAAACAATGTTGCACGACTATCTATCGGTTTACAAACCAAATTATTGGTTGTTTGAAGGTCCCAACAGGAAGAGATATACCTCAGGAAGTATAAATAAACTGATAAAAAAATCGTGTCAATTGGCCGGGATTAAGCAAAAAGTAAGCAGTCATACTTTTAGGCATAGTTTTGCAACGCATTTGTTAGAGAAAGGTGTGGATTTACGCTATATTCAGTCATTATTGGGGCACAGTAGCAGTAAAACAACAGAAATTTACACCTATGTTAGTCGTAATTCCCTTGCAAAAATAAAAAGTCCATTAGACGCTATTTTAGAAGATAAAGCTTTGATTAACAATAAACATAAAGATAAATAACTAATGTAATATAAATGACACATACATATTATAATTACGTTGTATGCCATTTAAAAAAACATGCGCGAAAAGAGTCGGGTTCCTCTTTGATTTTTCCAAAACAAGTATTTTAGAAAAGGACAAAGCTTGCTGCATTTTTTTTGGTAATCGAAGTTCTGCGTTAAATTGAAAATAAAGCGGATTTTAACCGGGGAAAATGATTAAGGCCAAGTTTAGCGCTTAAGGGAAAAGCCAAGTTCAGTGATAAAGGCGATACCGGCGCATTTTAGGCGATAAGCAATCACATGGGGCGGTGTTTTGCGAAAAGTAGGATAACGGCATACAACAAAATATATATGTCATTTGGGTGAGATAGGCAGGAATTTGAGGGTTTGAGAAATTTAAAAAAGTTGTATCTTTAAGGCGATAAATGAAAAAGAGAACCCAAACGCCTCATATACGAGCCGTTGTGCATCAGCTTAAAAACAAACTAATATGGAAGGAAATTTAACACCAGAACAACAGAAGGAATTAATTGAGCAACTAAATTCAGCAAAAAAAGAATTAGAAGTTTTGAGAAATCAAACAACAGTTCAACAAATTTCACCACAAGATAAATTTATAGAAACGTTATTTGATAAAGGCGGTGAAATTATGCTTCAATTCACTGAAATGAATTCAGAAACTCAAAAATTTGAATTAGAAAAAATATCGGAAATTGAAAAACAAGAATTAAACATTATAAATAAAATTGACACCAAAGAAAAG
>Ga0256831_1000146_pt1 | contig 36591 bp, 47 predicted proteins | sample 132544metaG_FD_189087 | JGI IMG/M metagenome (GOLD analysis project Ga0256831, IMG submission 189087) | Hydrothermal vent microbial communities from Lau Basin, Pacific Ocean - 132-544 | ecosystem: Environmental > Aquatic > Marine > Hydrothermal vents | place: Pacific Ocean: Lau Basin | collected...
TCCAAAATAAAAAAAAAAAAAAAAAATTCCCTCTGAATCGGGACAACTACCCATATCCATACCCCCTATACTGCTCCCGGCGACGATATCGGCGTCCACCCGGACACCCGGACCGGGTAGGTACGCCCTCTTGTATCGAGGGCGGCTCTCAATAGGTGACCGACGCGCATTACCAGAGCAGGTTTGCATATGCCATTTGCGCTACTCGGATTGCTTCCTCGCGGTTCTGGGAAATAGCCGCAATATAGAGTTCGTTTTCTGGCCCTCTGTATTCCATACTTATGACTCCCGGAAGCCGCTCGATTTGCCACAAAAGGTGGTTGATTGGTGTGCTAGCTTGCTGTACGGAAAACATGGCGGCGTGCAAGTCTTTTTCGGACCACACTTGTGTTCCAATGGCATTTTCGCATATGGCCACAAAATGCTTCTCTAGCACATTTGACGTTGGTTTTTTGATCACTTTATTCCTCCCAGTTTTTTGGTAAAGCGGCGAACCAAGACTCATCTTCATAAAAAACGGACACTTTCGCTTGTTTCCCATTGAGTTTTATCGTTCCGGTCCACTCATTTTCATCGGATGGGTATTCGAGAATTTCCATTTTCTCACCTAAAATCGATGACATACTGTCTAAAGCCATGCATTCTTCGTCTTCACCAACCCCTGTCCAAATCCAAGGGTCGCTTTCGTCTTCGCTTTTAATCACAATGTTGCTCATTTTCGTTTCCTCGTCGTAGTTGCTGTTTCGGCCTTTTGGCCTCGTCAGTCCGGGTAAAGCACTCGGAGACAGCGAAAGCCTTCCTTGGCTTTCTTTCTGCTTTATTCGGCTGCCGGAATTTTTGCAGATTCGATTTGCTCTTCGGTGATTTCGCCGCGTTTTAGTGCGCCTCGGATCCGGTTGCCTGCGTTCATTTTGCGCTGGCCTTCGTTGAGGTGCTCGTATTTCGCCCTCAGGATTCCGGCATCGACCCCGATCAATTTTTCTGCAAGGTCGATTGCTTGGAATCCGGTCAGCCCGGTTAACTTAATGCTGGTCACGTCGCCGCATCTGAGGCTTTTGCGCCCTGTGGCTGTTGTGCTGATTTCGTACCCGGCTCGGTATTTCCTCAAGATTTCAGCCATGTTCTTGCCACTCTTTATCAGGAGTGCTGCGATCTCAGCCAGCCAGAGCAGGTCTTCGTTGCTTAGCTTCCCGATTTTTGCGCCGGGCCAAGTCTTTTTCAGATTTTCGATCAGCTCTTTGCGTTCTGTTTTTGCGTTGCTCATTTTCGTTCTCCTGCGGCTTTGCCGCGTCGTGTGTTTGTCGTGTCGGGAAGCTGGCTGCCTCTCGATGGTTCCCATTGTACCATGGGGCGGAAGGTGTGTCAATCCCCGGCGAATTCCGAGCCGACGAACGGTATTGCAAAGCCCGATGAGAGCCAAGTGAGGAAAAGCGCGCAGGGTCAGGCGGGCGCAGATGCGCGAAAGCCCGGCATGCGTGATTGCCTTTCGTGTGCGGGCGTGTGGTTTTTGCTGCGCGGGCGCGAATGTGCGCGCGGGAACATTTTGCGACCCCCTACCCTTTTGCTAACCCTATACCCCCGGAAGCGAAGCTTGGGCAGACGATTTTGAGCGTTTCCTGTTTTCGACACCCGCTTCGACATTTGCCTATCAATATCACTCGCGCGCGTACACGTAAAAAAGGTCACATACCGTTCGTCGCCTCCTGTGCATTCCGACTTGACACGGGCCGTCTGGTGTGTTATAATCATGTGAAGAGGTGGCGAGAATGGAACCAATAACAAATCATATCGCCTTTTCTGATGGGTTGCTCTTACATAGAGAGCATGAACTTGATAGAAGATTACTAGAGAGTCCAGAGTGTCAAGCACAGGCAATACACAGGCAATTAGTGAAAATGTCGATAGTCCGACGTTTGCCCCTGTCTGTGTTACCGACGATGACATCGAAATCCAGAAAGGAAAGGATTGGCCGGGCGTTGAGCCGTCCCATAAAGCATTCGCCTATGAATACGTCTCAAACGGATACAATCATTCCGATGCAGCAGAGAAAGTAGGATTGCCAAGATCAAGTGGTCTTCGAATAAGGCGTCTTCCTCTTGTTACAGCATTTATCGCTTGGATTCAAGAAGCGAAATTCCAAACTACTATTATCACTAAGGAATTCATTGAGTGTAAACTTGACGATCTTTACGATATGGCAATCGGTGAGGTAGACGTTCCCTGTGTAACAGGATCAGGGGAAACTTTCTCTGCCCCCAAATTTCAGGGCGGATTGGCTCTTCAGATACTTCAAGAACGCTCAAAAATGAACGGGATCACTAAACAAGAAGAAAAGGATAATTCCGGCGTTACTGTGGTCATAAGTATGGAAAACGCAATCGGTGCTCCGGTGACTATTGAGGGCAAATGTTCCGATGCCTGAGATAGCCATACCGCACAATTGGACAGCGAGACCGCATCAATCAAATTTTATGCGCGCAATGCTCGTAGACGAAATGAAGCGTGCTCTCTGTGTTTGGCACAGGCGCGCAGGAAAAGATTCAGCCTCCCTTAATTTCACGGCAATTGAAACACAGCGAAACCCAGCTACATATTGGCACATGTTGCCCACAGCAATTCAAGCCCGTCATGTTGTTTGGGATGCAATAGACCCGCGCACTGGGGTAAGGATTATCGATCAAGCCTTCCCAAAGGAAATTCGCGCCGGAATCAACAACACAGAAATGAAAATCGAATTCAAAAACGGTGCTATTTGGCACTGTGTCGGAAGTGATAACTACGATCGATTGGTAGGGGCAAACCCGCGAGGGGTAGTGTTCTCTGAGTATTCCTTGTCTGACCCACGGGCATGGGATTACATTCGCCCCATCCTTCTTGAAAATGATGGATGGGCGCTTTTTATTTACACATTTCGCGGCAAAAATCATGGATATGACTTGAGCGAAATGGCCAAGAAGAATCCAAAGTGGTTCTGTGAAATACTTGATATCGAGCATACATTCCGCGATCAGGAATGTACTCAGCCAATAATCACAAAGGAAATGTATCAGGAAGAAATCGATTCTGGCATGGACCCGCAATTGGCGTTGCAGGAGTATTATTGTAGCGCAGATGCTGGTCTTTTTGGGGCATACTACACCGAGCAGTTAAAGCTCGCAAAAATAGGAGATTATCCATGGAATCCTTCGAAACCCGTCCATACATTCTGGGATATTGGACTCCACGACGATACAGCAATTTGGTTCGGCCAGGAGTCAGAGAGCAATTCGGATCTTATCAATATCATCGATTATGAAGCAGGCCCAAATATCGATTTCATAAAGTGGATTGGTCGGTTGAAAAATAAGCCCTATACCTATGGTGTGCATTCTATGCCACACGATTTCAAGAAGCGTGACTGGAAGGATGGAAAATCTGCCCAGTCTGTGGCCGATAAATTCAATTTCGAAATCGAACTTACTCCGAATATACCCGTCAAACAAGGAATAGATGCGGTTAAAGCATTCCTGCCTCGATGCCGGTTCGACAACAATCCTGACGTAATGCGCGGGTGGGACTCTTTGTCTAATTACCGAAGGGAATACAATGATAAGCTGAAGATATTTCTTGATCGCCCGGCCCACGATTGGACTTCACACGGGGCTGATGGGTTCAGGTACATGTCAATAGCATGGCCAGAGAATTATGTGGCCTCCACCTTCGATTATACAGTGGAAACTGCTATAGGCGGACACGTGAACAGCCTAAACAGCCAATCAGCTATGCAAAGAATGATGGCGCAAATGGGACCGGTACAATGACGCCATTTCAAATAAAAAATAAGTACGTCACATTAAAAGCGGACAGATCTGCGCTCGAATCCTTATGGGATCTGATCGAGCAGTTTGTTATGCCATTTCGTGGCGAATTCTTTTCGTCATCAAACGGCGAACAATCCGTTGATTGGAGAAAACGCAAGCTTTATGATTCTACTGCAGTGATGGCTGCCCAGAATCTCGCAGCTGCTATTCAGTCTAATTTAATCAACCCATCTACCCGATGGTTCGATTTAAAATTCAGATCAAACGATCTTATGTCGAATGATGAAGCAAGGGAATGGCTTGAAGAGTGCGCCTCGATTATCTATTACACCCTTAACGAGTCAAACTTTAACAGGGAAGCTTCTGAATCCATACTTGATATGGTGGGATTCGGTACTACTGTAATCAACGAAGAAACAAAAGAGCTGGATAATGGCGGATTGCGATTGGATTTTTCGTCTATGCCAATATCAGAAGTGGTTTTTGAAGAAGATTCCGATGGTGGCCTTGTTGCAGTGTATCGCGAGCTTAACTGGACTGCCCTGCAGATAATTGACAAATGGGGCGATGATAACCCTCTGATCCCGCAAAAAGTTAGAGACAAACTGGGAACGGATGACGAAGGGAAGGACAAATTTAAGATAATTTTCTGTATTCATAAGCGCGATACTGATGCAGATTTGACTAAGAAGGTTTTGGCTGCAAAACTCCGTCCGTATGCTTCTCGGTACATATTCTTCGATGACCCGGCAGACTTGGCGGAAGAGGGTGGGTATTATGAAATGCCATCATTCATTCCCCGCTGGAGGAAGACATCTGGGTCAAAATGGGGGCATAGCCCGTCTGCTGTTGCTCTTGCCGACATCCTCACTGTTAATGAGTTGGTGGAAGTTGTTCTTGAGAATGCTGCTAAGGCAGTAGACCCTGCCACATTCGTGACTAAAAAGGGACTTTTATCGACGTTGAAGCTTGGCCGAGGCGGTCTTACTGTAGTACGTAGCAAGGATGATATTTGGGAATACAATACATCAGCCAGATTTGATGTCGGTGCTTTGGAAATCAAGCGGCTACAAGATCAAATCAACAAAGCATTTTATGTAGACCAGTTGGATTTAAAAGATTCTCCCGCAATGACCGCTACGGAAGCACAAATCAGGTATGAATTGATCCAACGTCTTGTTGGCCCAACGTTGAGTAGATTCCAAACTGATTGGTTGAACCCCTGTATATCCCGAACTTTTGGAATTTTGTACCGATCTGATATGCTGCCTGAACCGCCGCAAGTCGTAAAGGACGCTCAGGCCCAATTTGATATCGAGTATACCGGCCCAATGGCCCGAAGCCATAAACGTGAAATAGCGATATCAATCCAGAATTGGCTGCAAACGTTATCGGAAGTATCCGGTGTGCTGCCTGAAGTAATTGATGTTCCTGACCCGGATAAGGTGGCTACTAAACTTGGTATTCTTGGGGGTGTTCCGGCTGATATCATGAGAAGTGATACGGAAATATCGGAAATTAGAGACGAAAGAAGAAAAGCACAGGACGCTCAAGCACAAGCTGAAATGGATAAGATGAAGTCAGAAGCGGCTATGAACAATGCAAACGCAGATAAGGTGTCAAATGGACAATAGCAACAAATTTGATGCCGAGGATATCGTTGAAAACGAAGAAAGGATCAACGAAGCTTATTCTCGACTGTTTGCTACTATGCATGGCCAGATCGTAATGAAAGATTTGATGGAAAATTTTTATCGCAGATCGTCTATTTGCCCAGGCGATCCTTATCAAACCCACGCAAACGAAGGCGCGCGTGAAGTAATACTTTACATAGAGGAAAAATTAAATGCCAATAAATGAGATTAGTTGGAACGAGGAAGCAGAGGGTTCATCTTCTCTGTTGGAATCGCCAGCCCTCGCGGATTTTAAAGACGTGAATGGTTTGGCTAAAGCCTTTTTGGACACAAAGTCCTTGGTAGGCCAAAGTTTGCGCGTACCCTCTAAGGAAGCTGGCGAGGAAGACATCAAAAAATTTCACGAACAGCTGATGGAAAAAGTTCCAGGGCTTATTCCTGCCCCGGACATTACGGATGATGAACAGGTAGCCATGCTTATGAAAAAGCTTGGTATGCCTGAAGACATCGACGGTTATGAAGTTCCTGAAATTGATGGAATTGATTTGCCCGATGATCGAATAAAGTTCATGAAAGAAGTAGCCATGAACTCGAACTTGACTAAAAATCAGTTCAAGAAGTTGTCCGAGCTTATGTTGTCGGCGGATAAAGAATCCATTACCGAAGCACAAACTCGAATTCAGCAGGAAATTGAAGGATTGCGTAGCGAATGGGGCGCAGCTTTTGAGAGTAAATACAGTAAGGCTATCAAGATGGCAGAAGTAACCGGCGCTCCTAAAGAGCTGGTTCAACTTCTGGTAGAAAAGAAAGCTCCTGTTGAAACTGTCAAATGGCTGGATAGCCTTGTTGGCTCTCTTGGTTCGGAAGATTTCCAAATGGCGGTGCAAGATGCCGGTGATGGCGGAATCACTCCATCGGAGGCGCGGGAACGTGCAAATGAACTCCGTAACAAAATCCATAACATGTCCCCATCTGACCCGTCTTACAAGACGACGTTGGATAAAATTATGGCTATGGACAAGCTAGCAAGAGCCAGTTAACTGATTACTCTAAAAACTTTTACTTAACCTTAATATAGGAAAAAGAAATGCCAATTTCAATTTCAAATGAGTACATCGAAACGTTCCAAAATAACGTTATCCATCTGGCTCAGCAAAAGCAATCCAAGCTGCGTCAGTACATCATGGAAGTCAACAAGCAATCCGAAGCCCATAACTGGAATCGTCTGGATGCTTCTGTTGCCCGTGACAAGACCAGTCCCCGTATGGTTTCCCCTGCTGGCGGCAATGGGTCCGGTGCAGTAGGCTCGACCGACGGTCTTGATTGGACTGTGCGAAAGTCTCTTATTAAAACCATCGATACTGGTGAAGTGGTTGAGCGATCTGATATCGCGCAGACTCTCATTGATCCGAAGTCGAATGTGACTATGAATCTAGTCGCTAATATGAACCGGAAAATCGACGATATCATCATTTCTGCGGCAAATGATCCTTCCCGCGATGGCTCTGGCTCTTCTGTTGCACTCCCGGCAGCCCAGCAAATGGGGTCGGCCACCGATATCATCAGCATCGACACTCTGCTAGAAGCTCAGGAAATCTTCGCCGCTGCGGATGTCGATCCAGATGAAAACAAAGTGCTGGTCATCGGACCGAAGCAACAGCGTGTTCTCATGAGCCTGCTGCAGGTCCAATCGAGTGATTTTCAGAGTTCAAAGGCTCTGGCCACTGGTTTCTTGCCGAATTTCATGGGCTATGACATCATCGTGTCGAATCGTTTGGGCAACACAACTACTCCGCCTACTGCCGGTGAGATTTATTGCCTGGCTTTCACGAAACAGGCAATTGGTTTGCACGTGGCCCGCAACATGAGTCCGGTTGCTGCCGAACGTCCTGATATGTCCTTTGCGTGGCAATGTTACGTGGATATGGACTTGGGTGCGGTGCGCGTTGAAGATGAACATTTCGTTCAGATCCATCTGAAAGACGCTCTGGCGTAATTCGCGGTTAAACTATTGGTTTGTGACCGATATCGGTCACAAACCAAGAATTGAGGATATAGAATGGGTATCAGGTTTAGAGATTCAGCTGCAAATGCCATGTTGGCAGCTAGACGTGATGAAATCGACGTGGGGGCTGGTGCTTCTACTATTGTGATAAGAACGGGTGGAGTTCCTACCAATCTTACTGACGCAGAAAGTGGAACTTTACTGGTTTCGTTTGACTTAGCTGCTCCATCATTCGGTGCACCAGCTTCAAGGTCTATGGCTGCAACCCTGCCACTTTCCGCTACGGCTTCAGGTACTGGAACTGCTGGTCATTACCGAGTATTCGACGGTAACGGCGCTATTGTCGAAGACGGGGTTATCGGGGCCGATATGACCATTGACAACACATCCATTGCTAATGGTCAGACTGTTAATATTATATCGTGGACTAAATCATTCGCGTAGGCTAGGGGGCAGGCGTCATGTTTAAGGGTTTTTTTGGTAGATTGTTTGGTTCTTCTGAGGCTGGTAATACACTTATCGAGGGCGGAATAAACGCCATTGACAAGCTTGTTTATACGAGAGAAGAAGAAGCCGAAGATAAAGCCAAGGCAAAGACTGAACTTATGAGCGTGTATATGGCTTGGCTTACGTCTACCTCCGGGTCAAGATTGGCGCGTCGTCTTCTTGCTCTTATTGTTACGGGCATATGGGCAGCAGAACATGTGACTAGTGTAGTGTTAAGGGTTTTTTCTGTTTTTACGAATGATAGCGGGGCTTTAACTAGTGATAAGTTTATAGCCGCTGCAGATATGCTATCCACAGAAGCTATTGACAACACCCCCTTAGTGGGGGTCGTTTTGCTATTCTATTTTGGTGGCCCTGCTGCTGTTGAGGGAGTTAAGGGTTTGGTTATGAAGTGGACTGAAAAAAAGTAAAGTATGCATACAGAACAAGAGAAAGAAATTCATGCGATCAAAACACAACTTGATAGCCTTACAAAGGGAAATTGGTTCCAAAAAAACATGGGGGTCGTTGTTTTGATGATGATCCAGGTTATATCTGCGGTTGTGTTTGTTGTTACTATCGGAACTCAGGCCAATAGCAACTCGCTCAGCATTGCCGAGAATAAAGTAGCTATCGGTACTAAGGCCAGTTATAAGCTTTTGCAGCTTGAGTTGGGAAATCGAGATCAAAAAATTTTGAATCTCGAATCTAACGGTAAGAGTATCCAAGCGCAAAACGAAAAATTGTTCGAAAAGCTGGAAGAAAAAGTGGATAAGGGAAATTTACTACTGCAGCAGATCCTGCGGGAAATGCCCAGAGGTTCTAGAGACTAATTACGTAGAGGAAATTTGAATGCCTTCCATTTTAAACAACAGCACAGGAAAACAGTTACTATTTGCGGATCACGCTACTGATTTTGGTGCGTCCCCAGCTACAGCGGCAAACTCGTTGATTATCGGTACACCCATTGATGTGCAGATTGATTTGACCGGCGTTGTTGTTGATGCCGGGCGGGCTTCTGCGAAGTTTGATTTCGGTATTGATCGCCCGCCTTTATATCGGCTTGACGCCTGTATTGAGCATGCAGCAGCGCAATCAGACGGATTTTCTGTTGATTTTTGGTACGCAGGCTCGCCATCAAGTGTGGCTGGCACTGGCAATCCTGCGGGTTTGACCGGTGCTGATGAAGCCTTTACTTATACGCGCGGGAAAGATGGACAGTTGATCAGTATAGGTTCCCTGCAGTTGGTGGCATCTGCTATTAATATTGGATTCGTCGGATTCGTAAGGCCGACCCACCGATATGGAATGATAGTATTGCGCAATAAAGGATCTGGTGCAATGGGCAGTATAATGGATGAAACACACTTTACACTTACCCCTATTGAGTATGATCAGGGTGCGTAATGTATATTCCCGATTTAGCGCTTGAATATCCTGATTTGGAGGCGGGCATCTTGCCTCCAAATAATATTACGCTGAATAAAGATTCGCCGCTTTCTAGAGGTGTTTTGCGCGCATGGAACTTAAGACCTAATGTACATCGGCAAATAGTGGGGTACAAGGAGGATAGCGGGTCTTACGCAGAATCTGGAGTAGATTTTTTTAATGATTTCCAGAACGGCCACCCCTATTTCAATGGGGCTGAGCGGATAGAGCTTTGCGGCGCGCATGGGATAAGGGAAGACGCAAACAGGTCTCTGTTTACACTAGCGGTTACAATGTCTCCTAATGTGCTTGGTATTAAACAATATATGTTTGCTGGTTATTCTGGCTATATTGCATTGCTACTGAATACCAGTAATTTGATATTGTTTAATAAGGCAGGGTCTGCTGCTCTGGCAACAAGTAGCACAGTTGCAGAAGTTGGCAAGCTGTATCGAATTGTAATAGTGTACGATAGAGATAATCTTGTTAACGCCGACCGACATAAACTTTATGTTAACGGGGTGCTGGAAGACTCAAACAACGCCGCCGCTGCTTCATTTTCGTGGTACACAAACCCTTTCTGCCTTGGCTGCCGATCTCCTGGATATTATCATTTTAAAGGGATGATCGATCATCCTGTGATATGGGGCAGACCTTTGAATGATGCAGAGGTGATGATGGATTACAAAAACCAACTTGAGTTGTACAGGACGATCTGATGTTTTTAAGCTCGTTTATTTTGCCGGATTCTGCTACTACTGGCATAAATATTAGTGCCTCTCAGGTTGAACTACCAGAATCGCAATACATAGCTGCGCGCGTTTACGTTTATTGCTCCATTTCAAATTTAGAACAGTATGAAAATGGAGCGATTATATCTACTGTTGATGTTTCTTCTGTAATAGCGAACATTGAAGCAAGCGATAACTCAGCGCCTGTTGCTAAAGTGGTCATTGAGATAGTCGCCTTGAACTACGAGGATTATGATATAAGTACTATTTCCGCTGTGGTAGGTAGTGGTATTAGGAATATCTCGGCTGACCAGATTGAAAGTGATGGCACAAACTTTATAAATACAACCCTGGACATAAACATATACGCAGCTCAAGTGGAGTTGCCAGAGTATTATAAGGCATTAAACAAAACAATAAACGAACAAATGATTAGCTTTTTTAAACGAAACGGGTCAGTTTCAGATTCGTTCAAAAAAGCCGAAATTGAGTTCTTGTTGGCTAGCGGTGTTGTTAGTTCTGATTTGCATAGTATGTGGATGGAGTATTTAAGTTCTGAGTTAGCGTTAGACCCAACTTTCAACGACAGATGGATGGAGTATTTATCCGGGAAAGGAATCCAAGGAAATACCATAAATGATAAGATTATTAACTTATAACTCGTAGGAGAGTGAAAAATGAGAAAAGGTTTGAGAAAAGATGAAGTAAAGCAGATAAACGAGCTGTTAGCCAAGGGGAAGTCCTATGACTACATTAAGGATATTTTCTGCCAGTTTGTGATTGAATCCGCTATCGATGAAATAATCGATGGCCATAAGGCTGCGGTAGAATCTGAAAAGCGTGAAGCTGAAGAGCGGCAGGCAAAAATGCAAGAAGAAATCCGAAAAGCTATTGCCGCCGATCCTTCGGCCATTACTATCGATCCGAATCATCCTGAAACGGAAACTCCTGAAACGGAAACTCCTGAAACGGAAACTCCTGCGCCAAAGAAGAAAACTTCGCGGAAAAAGTCTGCCAGTAAATAAGTTTGTGCTACTCTAGGGGATTGCCATGATAACCAACGAAGATATAGTAAACCAGGCTCTAGGGCTTCTTAGTGCATCTCCTATTGTGTCGCTATCTGACGATTCTGTTGAAGGTAAGATCGTCAGATTGTCTTTCTATAATCTTCGTGACGCTGTTCTTGAAGAGCTTGATTGGTCTTTCGCTAAAGCGATTTTTTCTTTAGCGAAAGACGTAGTGCCCCCGGACCATAAATGGTCTAACAGATTTCTTATCCCTGATGAAACTTTAAGGGTTGTTTCTGTTAACGGTAACAAAAGAAGCCAGCCGTGGGAAATCAACGGAAATTATATCATGGCTGATTTCGATTCTGCCGATGTTGTGGCTATTAATAGAGTGGACAACCCTAACTACTTTTCAAACATGTTTGTTCAGGCTCTTGTGTTCAGATTGGCGTGGACGTGGGCTGTTCCTCTTGTTAAAAGTAAAACTTTAGCTCGCCAATATAAAGAGGATTATGTTGATCTGATTAATGAGGCCATTTCTTCTGACAGTATGCAGGGTACTCCAGAGAATATAGGTCAAGGAAGATTGATAGAATCAAGGATTGGAATAGGATCGGGATTTATTGGCCCAGAAGTATGAGTAAAATATATAAATTTCAAGGCGATTTTTCCTCTGGGGAGTTATCGGAGGAAATGTTCTCTAGGGTCGATGACCCTAAGTTTTTGACTGGTTTATCTTTATGTGAAAATTTCGTGCCTACTCCTCAAGGAATGCTTAGAAGGAGAAAGGGCAATAAGAATATGTACACGGTGTCGGCAACTGACGGCCTATTGATACCTTTCTACTCGTCTGATGATAAATCGTTTGTTATTTCTATAACGGATGATGGTTTTCTGAGAGCATTTAATAGAACTGGCATATTAGCCAATTCCACTTCTCCAGACGATATTTTACTGGATGTATCATCGTCTGAGGTATTTGACGTCTCTGCTATAAATTTAAGAGAAAAGTGGTACAGTGATGGACTTTTTCACCCCCTGACTACGGATTCTTCAGTCCTCCACCTATATTTATCCGGTAGTTTTTCTGATGGGTGCGACCCCTTAACAGGGAACGAGTATAATGTGTTTGAGATATCCCCTTCTACGGGAAGAGAAAACGATGATATTGTGCTATCCATCAACGTATCCAGTCTAAATGTCGGGGACTCTTCGGCCAGGGTTAATGTCGGAACTACTGAAGGCGGGAATGAATTAGGAACTTCGGTTATAAATTCTACTGGTCTTGTCTCTATGACAGTTAATCCGGGCGGGGCATCAGTTGTATTTGTATCTTTGTACGGTAATTATTTCTCTAGTTCTTTTGGTGATTGTCAGCAGGCCACTATTTCTATAGACTCGATATCAGCTAAACAGAATGGGGTGTCTGGGGGTTCTGAGGTAGCACACTTTTTTAGGACCGAAGACTTGCACAATATTCAGTATGAAATGCACCCTATAAAAGATGAATTATGGCTGACAAATGGGAATCATCAGCCATACATAATAGCATATGACAGCGCGTCTAAATCAATGTCTATAAGAGGTGCAATTTCCTCCGGCGACATAACTAACCCTCCTGCGGATTGGTCTGTCCCTGTGTCACTAGGAAATCCCGTAGATCCTAATGCTAATTTCCCTGTTTCTATGACCTTTCACCAAGGGAGGTTGTGGTTTGGTGGCACTCCTAGCCAGCCAAATTCCCTATACGCTTCATCCGCAAATGGTCAGTACAGCGACTTTGGGACTCCCGACCAAACTACTGCTGCCACCCCTATTGAGCTATATATAGCATCTAGATGTGAAGTCAGATGGCTTGCTTCATCTGACTCTCTTCTTGTGGGAACAAATATAGGGATATACAGCCCAGAATCATCAACTGGCTTACTTCAGACAACCGATATATCTGCCAATTTTAAATGCGGGTACGGAGTTAACAAATCTAAACCGATATTTGCTTCTTCTATGCCGGTCTTTGTATCAAAGGAAGGTAATTTGTTAAGGGATTTATCATTTACAAGGGAAGGGCAAGAATTTTTTAGTAAAGAAATAAACTTCGAAAACCTTAGTCTTAATAGATACGGCAATTTTAGTGATTTAGTATTTTCTAAGGTGGGCAATTACATATTAGCAATATCAGGGGACAACGTAGCAGGGTGCGCGTATAATAAACATATTGGAAGAGTTGGATTCTTTATTGTGTCTTCCTCTTTTGCCTGCAAATCCCATACTATGTTTACTGATTCTGCTGGCTCTGCATATTGTGTTTTATACTACGATGCCGTGTCAGACAGTCTACATTTGTGTTGGGAAAGCGATGTTTACATGGATAATTCCGGAGATTTTTATTCTGGAATCTCCACTAATTCTTTTACAATCCCTCACTTGGCTGGCAAGACTGTGGGGGTAATTGCTGATGGGGAATTTTTCAGTGAAGTATCTATAAATTCTTCGGGGGAAGGAAAGTTGCCCAACTCGAGTAAGGCCAATAGTTTTACTGCTGGGGTACTATTTTCAAGCAAAATATCAACTCTTCCATCTTCTACTGTATACAATTCGGTTGATAATTCATTTTCATCATATAAATCGATTGATAGAATAACCGTGTCATTGGTAGATTCTACTAATCCAGTGATAAATGGTTATAGGACCCCTGACGAATTATCCAACGGGTCTTCTGGATATCCAATCCAAAAAACTAAGAAGCTCAATCAAGCGGCTAACGGCATAGACGAAGATGCCATTATCACTATAGAACAAAATCAGCCATACCCCTGTAACATATCAGCAATATATGGATCGATATCGGAGAATAAATTATGAGAATGAGAAGTCTAAAGAATCAGGGTGGATGGTTTCAGTATGCTCTGGCCGGGGCATCCGCTGTTTTCTCTTATCAAGCAGCTGAGTCTGCTGGAAAGAAGAATAAGAGGCTTACGAGGGAAAATGTCTCTCTGGCCAGGCTTGATACCAAGCAAAAGCTTGAGGACATGGCCAAAACATATAAGCAGGTTCAGGGTGAAGCTTTTGCTAGGGCTTCTGCTTCCGGATTTACCAGCAAGGGAAGCCGAGAGGCATATTTCAAGGAATTGGAGGCAAGTTACAAAACCAATGTTGACTGGGTTAACAAAACATCAAGGCAGCAAATCAGGCAGATACGAGCGGGCGGTGCTTACCAATCTGATACTATAAAAAATGCAGGTGTTCGCGGCGTATTAGGCGCTGCAACTCAAGCTGCTGGCTGGTATTACGGGAGTAAATAGCCGTGAAGCTTCCTCAAATAAACTATGATGTTCAAAGGTCTTCCACTCCGTTAAACAATACGGCATTACAGGCCAATTCTAGTATCTCTAAGATAGGACTAGTCTCTGAAGTTGGGAAGGTTGTAAACAGTATAGCCCACCAAGCTGTGGCCCACCAAGCAAACACCGCGAGATCTAATCTTAAGAGAAGAATGTCAGATTGGTCAAAATCCAACGACGGGAAGCCGTTTTACTCGGCGGACGAGTTGCGGTCCCAAGGAGTTCCGGACGATATTATAGGCGGAAGGGACACTATCCCGGCTTACGAAGTTCAACCTTCTTTGTTTGAAATGGAATACAAAAAGGCTGTGGAAGAAGAGTCAAAATCAGTATACGATTCTTCATACCGGGACAATTTTAAATCGGATGCTATGGATTCCTTTACTGTTGAACACGCTAACAGAGTGGTTAAAGCAAGCCGAGAACAAGTAACCCAACAGAATGCCCAGATACTATCTGATATTGAAGACTTGACGCTCAATCGCGATTACGATATCGCGTTGTCCAGAATTGATGAACTTAAATTGCCGAAATCAGATAAGGAAGAAATATTAAGAAACATCAATTCTGATAAGGAGTTTAATTCGTATATTGATATGGTTAATTTCCGGGACTCAGAGGGGGCAAGAGATGCTCTTAAAAAGTTGAGATCTAGTGACAGTACCAATCTAGACGAGCCGAAGCAATACAAGGCAATAAACATGCTGGAGAATTACCTCAGGGAAGAAAGTGCCGGCGACAAATCAAGGGTTGATGACTTAACTTTCCTCCTCAGCAGAATAGAAAAGAATGCTATATCGGGTGGGAATATTGATATCGATAACTATAGGAAAGTTTATCAGCAAGCCCTAGAAGCGGGAGTAAAGCCAAAGCATTTGGTTACGGTAGAAACTGCAGTAAAGGCTAATTTAAAGGCTAACGCCGTTGCGAATATGCCTGCTTCAGACCAAATAGCTTTTTTACAATCGGATAAGCTAAAGTCGTTTACTACTGAAGCAGGCATATCTAATAGTTATATGGAATCCCTTGTTAAGGAGAATATTTCATACATGAACCGTGATGCCATGGGGTATTACCACAGTAAAAATGGTAATGTTCCTACTATAGATTTCCTAGAAATAGGAGACATTCCGGGGGCGACAGGAAAGGCCTTAGCTGAGAGAATGGCTCAATGGAAAGTGGTTAAGGATAGACTTGGGGTAACACAAGGAATGCTAAAGAGTGAAGAGGTTGATGTCCTGTCCGATTTATTATTGGAAGCCAAACCAGAACAAATAACTTCATTCACAGCAGAGGTCAATATGGCTTTGGGCAGGGACGCAACTATTTTGTATGACCAGCTTCGAGCAAAAAGGAAAGAACTCGGCAGCCTGACCGTTGTCGGTCAATTGTCCGCAATAGGCCAACCCGGACCGGCGTTGCAAGTCTTACGCGGGCACGATTATCGCAAAAATAATCCGGAAATAATTCAAAGTTTACAGGAAGATTTCCTGCCCGCCATACACGAAAAATTGAATGGTGTGTTTTCTTTGTCTCCTCGTTATCAGTCTTCTATAAAGAATGCTATTTTGGATGTTTATGCTGTAAAGGCTTTATCCGAGGGTCTTCCTGTCGATGTTATGGACCAAGATTTACTTGATAGTGCAATTGCCACTGTAACTGGGGGGTTAATAGAGCATGGGGACAACACTATCGAGCCTCCGTATTACGGTGCGACTCAAGCGACCATGGATAATTGGATAAACAACCTTTCTCCCGATTACATAGAGCAGGAAGGAGGGGTTTACCATTACAGTCCTTTACAAGTAGTAAACAAACTAAGGAGCGAAGATTTCCAGTTGGAATCTTACGGAAATGGAGAGTATGTTATTCAAACGGGAGAGGGCAGGTACTTGGCTAACAAGGAAGGCACTGGGAAATTTGTTCTTAAATTTGATGAATCTGCGCCGGTAACAAGCCAAAGTAGTGATGTTTTCATGACCAACGAAGATAGGGTAGATAATTTATATCAGGCATATCAACTATCTGACCCCGAACTGAATAAGGCCAGGAGGTCATACCAATCTCCTCTTAAAACGTATTTGGAAAATAACTAATGCCGTCAAGACCAGACAAGTCCATGTATGATAGCCTGACTGACACCCAACTTGACCTTAATCCTAGAGAAAAAACGGGATTTGTCGAGAATTGGGGTGCAGCACTTGGAGTGGCTGTTGATGAAGAGCTTTCTGTCTCCAGCATAATTAATTCTCCTAACTTTACTGACAGAAATAAGCAGCTATTTGGCATGGTCAAAGAGGGGAAGATTCCTAACGCCGATGCTTTTTTAATTGGAGATTCATATAGTTACAAGCAATACGATTGGAATGCCTTGTCTAGGCACGCCAAGAAGCTAGGGATTGACGTAAAGACTGATTCCGAAATGCTATCCGATAAAACCGATGAGCTTGCTGCCAGAAGGAAATATGCAGAAGACATCATGTCCAGAGCTAACCTTTCCGGTGTCGTCGGTAAGTTTGCTGGGTATATGAACGCTGGTGCTCTTGATCCTGTGAACGTGGGCGCTTCATTGTTTGCCCCCGCAGCTCTAGCCAAATATTTAGGTAATGTTGCCTCTGTCAGAAGAGTAATGATAGCTGAGGGCATAGGAGGCGCAGCATCAGAAGCCGCTATTGCACCATTTGTCCATGATTGGAAGGAAACGATAGGCGTCGACTACACCTTAGAAGACGCTCTTGTTAATATGGCTGCTGCTGGCTTGCTAAATGCTGGAATAGGCGGGCTAGCCGCAAAGCTTGGTGCAGTAATAAAAGAAGGAAAGTCGCAGGGAATAGACGTCACTCCCATAGAAATATCAAAACAAGAGTTAGATCGAGTAAAAGACGAAATGAAAGATATTTCTCCGGAAGATTATTATCGCAATGTGGAGGAGGCCAAAAAACAAATAGAATTACAAAACAAACTTCCACCCCCAATAGACGATTCTGGAAATGTTGTGTATGTAGGGCCGGATGGTCAACCAAAGCCTCCCCCTACAAGGGGAGGTAAGCCAGGCAAGCAGTCTAGATCTAAAGATAAAGATAAAGATTCTCCTATAGAGGATGTTGAGATATATGTAAGCACTGAAAATGGCTTAGTTAAATCTACTTCTGCAGAAGTTCAAAAGGCTCTTGATAATAGGATCAAGGACATAGACGAAGAAATGGGAGTTCCTATCTGTAATGGCTAAAGATTGCATAACCCTCGATGAATTTGAAAAAAAGTACGGAAGGATTCCTGACGGCGAAACTGCGGATGACGTAAGAAACCGGGCAAAAGAACAAATTAAAAAAGATAAAGAGAATTTGGCAAAAAATATAAAAATCCAAAAGGCTCTTACTTCCTTCCTTGACTCAGCTAAAAACCCTGAAGAGGCCCTTGTTAACCTGTTGCGGCCTGACAGAATAAACAAAAGCGGGGGTTTGGGAACTACTGCTCTTGAATTCGAGCAAGATACCGTAATGTTCCAAGCTCATTCAGATTTGATGGAAATGATGCAAGAATACAAGCCATTTTTAGGAGTAAAACCTATAACGGATTCCGACCCTAAGAATCTTGTTCGCGTCTTGTATGGGGAATCGGTAGACGATGTTTATGCTTCTAAATTTGCAGAAATGTGGACAAAAGCTGTAAATAAGCTAGTTGACCGATACAATGCTGCAGGCGGAAGAATTGAAAAAACTGGTGATTGGAATCTCCCGCAGGTTCATTCCACCATAAAAGTCGCTTCTGTTGATAGGGAAGAATGGGTTTCTTATATATGGGATAAACTTGACTTCAAGAAGATGCGTATAGATAGGATGGCGAAGGTTAAGCAGCATAAAATTTTATCTGACGTTTACGATACTATTGCCACTAATGGTCTTAATAAAGGAGTAAAAGATAAAAAAGTTTCACTTGCCAATAGGAGAAATAATGAGCGGTTTTTGCAATTTAAAGACGCCGACTCGTGGCTTGATTATCAGGGAAAATTTGGCAATGATAACGTTTATGCCTCAATGATGGATTATATCAACGGCCTGTCAAAGGATATCGGGGCAATGGAAAAATTCGGAAGCGACCCAGAAGCAATGTTTGAATTCTTGTCTGACTACGCAGTTAAAAAGTCACCTAATCCCGTTAAAGCCTCTAACAGAGTTCTCAGAGCTAAAAGGATATGGGATAACACTATGGGTCACACTTCGGCTCAAGATACTAAATTTGCTCATGTCGGATCTTCTATAAGAAATGTTATGACAGCCACAAAGCTGGGATCGGCCATATTATCTGCTTTTTCTGACATATCCTTGTTAGCCGTTACCTCCGCTTTTAACGGGATGTCAGTAACAAAGCCAATATTCAGGATGCTAGCTAATATTGCGAACGGGAAGACAAGCGACACAGTTGCATCAAGGCTTCTGTTAGGAATGGAACACGCTATTGATGCTTCACACACTGCCAGCAGATATTCTGATGTAGTTGGGCATGGCGCAACCGCTAAATTCGCAGACTTTGTGATAAGAAGTTCTGGCCTTAACCATTGGACCGTTAGCGGAAAGCAAGCATTCGGAGTAGAGTTTATTGCCCACATAACTCAGGCAATAAAAAAGGGGGAAGGAGTAAAAATTTTCAAGACTTATGGCATCAGCAAAGATGACATATCCAAGCTCAAGAAGGCTAAAACCTTTACGGATGGTAAGGTGGAATTGCTAGAGATCCAGTCCCTTCCCGTTGATTTGCAGAAGAAAATGGTGGCTATGACTTTATCAGAAACGAGGATGGCAATACCGGAACCCGATATGGGAGTAAAGGCTATATTAAACCAAGGGTCTAAATCAGGAACTTGGATAGGTGAAGTATTTAGATCAGGCACGCAATTTAAATCGTTCCCGGCGACTATGATAACTGGTCATCTGGCTAGAATGTGGAATCAAACCGGCGGCACGAAAGGTAGATTAGCCTATGGCGCTTCGCTAATAGCTGGTACTACTATAATGGGTGTGTTTGCTACTGTTGCAAAAGACGTGGCTGTTAGAGGAGAAAGACCTACAAGAGATAGTATGAATGCTGCGCTCTTGTTTAAAGGCTTTGTTCAGGGCGGGTCCGGTGCATTTGTGGTTGACTTACTGGCATCAAATGCGAGTCCAGGATTTTTCAAAACAGGGCTTGCTGATACTTTAGCTGGGCCTACTGCAGGGTATATTGACAGAGTGCTATTTGATATAGTATTCGGAGAGGGTAAAAAGTTAGCTGCAGGAAAGAAAGATCCTGACAAAGCTGCCATTGCTGTGTTAGCTAAGCAATTGGAAATGACTGTACCGAATCTTCCTTTTGTTAAACTTGCCATACAGAGAGAAGTTTTATCGCACATGCATAAAGCCGGTGACAATAAATGGCAGAGAAAACAGCGGCAGTATCAGCGAAAAAGAATGAAAGAAACGAACAACAAATATTGGTATAAACCTTAGGAGATTACCATGCAGGCAGTAGAAATTCCAGTACATCAATATGTTGGGGATGGCGTCACCACCAACTTTTCCTATAACTTCACTATTGAGAGCATAGGTGAAATACTGATAAAAATAGACGATGTTGTTGCTTCAAATGTCACTTATGTCGTAGACGAAGCAACAACATCGGTTGTATTCTATGACGCCCCTTCTATGGGAAGTAAAGTAGAGGTTATGAGATCTACTCCCTTGTCTCAAGGGTATGATCTTCCGGGGGCTGATTTCGAAAAAGCTTTGGATCAGATGCAGAGGCAAATACAAGAAATAAGTGCCGCCGTATCTGGTATTTATGTCCCTGATGTCCCGGCAATACCCCTTGATCCGGGAGTGTACGTCGTTAAGGGAGATTATGATACTCTTGCCGATATGATAGCTGATGTGGCCAATGTTTCTGTTGGTCAATCCATCATTTTAGACGGAAGGAATTCTAAAGGCGATGGAGGAGGTGCTACTTGGAGAGCGGTAGACCCAGCTACAGTCACCACTAATGGCTACAATATTGTGACAGGAAGTTCTGAAGTTGCCTTCCAATTGTACACAAGCCTTATCCCATTTAGCCAACCGACCGTTATTCCCGCCCAATGGGGCGCTGACGTAACAGGCGCTACTGACTGTACAAATGAAGTTCATGCAGTAAGGGATTACGCTAAATCCTCTGGGGCGAACATCTATTTCACTCGCGGGACTTACCTTGGTAACTTCGATTTTCAAGGGCTGAATGCGTCGCAATGGCAGAATCTCGTCATTTATGGTGATGGAATCAACACCGTCCTTAAGCGGAATTCCGTATTGTCTTCGGTTATTCAGGTTCGGGGGGAGTCGGCTTCTGGGGATATGAGATACCCAGTAGTAAAAGATATTACGATAGACGGCGGCGGGTCTTCAACTGTACCTGCAATGAGCGTCAGTTACTGTCAAACCCCTAAGTTCAAAGACATCTTGTGGCAGAATTGCCATAACAGCCTCATGATGCAAACTAAGGTTTATGACGGTTCGCTTAAAGGGTGTATCGTCCGTGATATGGATCGTACTACTGCAGGAGGGTATGGCTTTTTCTTTAGTGACGGGTGTAACTATATCACTGTCGATAACTGTTATTTAATAGGGCCGGGGGACGCGAATTCGTCCTATATGATCTTGATGGACGGCACTTCAGATGTTCCGGGGTATCACAGGATTATCAACTCCCAGTTTGAAAACTCCTCACACCCGATAACTCTCGTAAATGGCAGGGGTGTAGTTATCGATAACAATCATATTGAGGGCCATGGTGCACTAACCACAGGGACTGCTGAGTTCCACGGTATAACAATTGCCCCGGATGCAGATGGGGGCGTCGCGCCGTACGGATCCGGCATAGTTATCACAAATAATAAATTCTGGGGTAAGTCCTCAACTACTGCGTTCGAAGCGTTCATAAATATCGATCTTGACGCCGCAGGGCAGACAGAAACAGAAGACTTGTTTGCGGGCTGGGTTGTTGAGGGTAATTATTTCGGAATACCTTCAACGCAAGGAGGTGATGCTTATGGGACTAAAGCAGCCATAAGTTTGAAAGCGTTCAGTTCAAAGGGCCAAATACTCAAGCTTGGGAAAAATAATTGGCATGGCAATGGTGCTGATGCTGGGACGCTCAGGACGGATATAGTCCTTACCCCAGCAAATGCTGCGGGCAAAAAAGCTCGGTACGTGTTTGACGGCGAAACTCCGGTTTATGATAACTGGATAACCGGTTCACGGGAGATATCCGCGCTCAACCGAACAATGTCAGGGTCAATCATTACGACTTATGGTGCGACTGCCGCAGGATCTCTCGCCTTACCTCCTGCCACGTTAGGGATGAAGTTCAGTTTTGTTGTTGCCGAGGCTTATTACCTTCAGCTTGACCCCGCATTGGGCGAGAGTTTCAGGCTTGCAAGCGCCGTGGATAAATATATAAGATCGTCTGCTACTGCGGGCGACACTCTTACGATCGAGTGCACAGAATCTGGAGTGTGGGATGTTACCCAATCTCAAGGCACGTGGACGTATCAAATTTAACGCAAGTCATTGTCCGATAATCCAAGCTCAAATTGCTGAGCTTGGATGCTTTCAGTTTCTCTCACTATATTGTTTATTGATGCGTGAAGTTTAGGGTTGTCACCAAGCCTTCTTGTTTTTTGAAGCTTGGTAGTCATTTCCTTTACCGCAAGTCTTATGATCTTCAATTCCAAGTTTAAATTTTTATTTGACATAATATTCCTTCCAATGTTTAATTGCTGCGATTATTTTGTCTGACATATAATTGTCACGGCATTTTGCTTCTTTTAGCCAGAACCAGTATTCTCGGCAATCGCTTAGTTGTTCAATTTTGCTGCCATCGTGCAAGAAGTAGATGTCTACGTCTCCTTCAACTAACTTCGTAATCAGAATTACCGTTCCACCAGCTCTTACTCTGTTGTTACACCACCTTACTTGAGTTCCTCTTATTTCAGGCATTTTGCTTTTCGAACTTAACTTTTTATACTTCCCATATTTCAGCTCAAGGTGGCCTTCTTCTCCCCCTAAAAAACAATAATCCACATCTGGTATTCCAGCACTTGTAGCGTGCGATTCCACTCTGCTGGCATGCCATTGACCTGATAAACGAGAACTAAGCTCAAGCCATAAGTTTCTCTCAGACATCGTAAATCTCCGTTTCAAACTCACCAAAATCCATCATGGAAATAACATTCTCAGTGGCAAGGTAGGCTTCCGGATGCTGCTGCGACATAGCTTCCAGGAATTGATTTAGTTTTCTTCTTGTGTACTCGGCTACCTGCTGCCCATGCCGATCAACTTGATTATATTTGATGAAGTTGTTGGCGTCAATCAAATCAGCTGCTTTGACTATTACTTGTTCTACAATAGAGCACTTATTTTTCGATTTCCCACCATACACATTGGATTTAATTCCCAATCTCGATTTAGCGGGCGAGGGTATGTCGCCCGTCATAACTTCATCTAAATCATGGTCTAATGCATACTTAATCACAAAAGTATCATCGATTTGCATTTCTGCACAAATCGCTCTCGCTATCATCGACACATTAAATAAATGCTCAGCGAGAGACTGGTCTTTCACCGTAGCCACAATTGTCCACCGCTTTATTGTTTGTGAAAGCAATATGTCGTTTATGTTCATTTTCTGCTCCTGTACTTATTTAACTGTTGCTGAACCAAGGCCAGTAAGAAATTTTGCACATCGGCTGCTTCTTCGATAATGTGGATCATGTCTTGGTCACTTAACGCTTCTGACAGCTCTTCCAACTCGTTGTCCAGAGCAGACATAATCGATTGATGCGCTGCGTCTTCAATTTTTCCTTTATGATTGTTCATAGCCATCTTTACTTCAGCCATTGAATTAAGAATTTCCGCCGCCTCTTTGTATTTGTTCATTACACTTCTTCCACGTCTTTTTGAGCCGGACCCCATCCCATATATCTTATTCTGTCTGGGTAATTGAATCGTATTTCCAATGCTTTATTTTTATCGTAATTACAAAAATTTAGAAAAATTTCATCCGGCTGCGTTTCCCAGATAGCATCATTCATCTGCCTGTACGAAAAACCAAACACTCGCCGTTCTCTTTGTGTTACGGTTGTAAGTTCCGGAATTTGGCCCACCTTCTGCCAAGTTAATTCTTCTTGGTCGTCATAGCACCCGCCAGAAGTACCGCCTACCCTTATTGGATGCACCCTCGCTACGCCAATCACTTTGGTCAGCATAGGTAATGGAATCATCATGTCAGACATAAATCGAGCGGGGGTACACTCCCGACTTGTGGCGTATGGCCAAAAAGGCTGATTGATTCCTAAGCTATATCCTTGTGCACCTTCCAACAGAATTCTTCGAGCACAACTGATTATCATCCTGTAATCTTCGTGGGACACGACTTCAACTCTTCCTTCAGTCAGCACTTCGTCGGCTTTCTTTGGTATTATGTCCTTATAGTTTCTAGCCAAGCAATGCCCAGGATCTGTTCTTCTGTTTATTTTCTCAATCATGGCAGCTGCAGACCCCTGCTTCGTGCTACCAATTGTGTGCAAGTGATCCTCTCCGTTAATATGCCTTGGAAGAAGAACGCAAGCGTTAGGGTGTATGGCTACCCTAAATCCACTATACCCCAAACTATCGAGGTGGTCTAACTCGGCTATGAGCCTTTCAACACTAAAAACAGCGCCCGGCCCGATAACAGCCCACTCGCAGCTTGGTGACACTACTCCGTTGGGCAATACCTTATGCACCATTTTCTGGTCTTTGCTGTCGATGTAGGTATGCCCCGCATTGGGCATATTTGCCGTGACACATACATCATAGCCTTCTTTTTCGGCTAAGTATCCGGCGATTAGCCCTTTCCCTGTAGATCCGTATTGCAGATCGATTATCATATCAGCTTTCTTCGTGTTCATATTATTTACCTTTTTTCATTGGATTGTCGTCAATAATTGCGCCAGGAATTATTTTATTTATCTTGGCGATTCCTACTTTTATGCTTGGTATCTCATAAACTCTTTGTCTTCGCTTATTTATAGTAGGTCTAGTTGCCTTTATTCCGTAATCAGTAACTTTCTTAGCAAAAACGTTTTCTATTACTGGCCTTTCTCTCCGTACAGAGGCGTATTCCTCATACGCCTCATAAAGTCCTATTTTGCTGACAATAGATGGCCACCCTACATTTTCATCTTCTTTGAGGTCAATGACCGGAATCTTTTCGGAAATTAGACACTTTCTCCACCACTGAAATACAGTATCCCCCTGAGTGTTCAACATTCTTTGATCCGACAGTCCTTTTGTCTCGGGGGCTACCCTCAAATCGTTTGTTATCTCCCGGTTTAGTAATTCATATAGTATAGCAGACTTTCCGCCATTCTTCAACTCATTAAGAATGGCGTTAAAATACTTCCTATCCCCGCACCGTTCACCGGACACGTCCAATACGAACCATCTTCTAGACCCGGCTCCGGCTGGGATGACCCAATCACTGTTGGAAGCTATGAACACGTGGATCATGTTCCTGTATAATAAAGCATCAACGCCTTTCCTTTCTCCTACAAGATTCCTTTCAGTCACCATTCCTTTTAACTTTCCTGCTGTTTTCTTGTTTCCTCCCCATGTTATTTCATCCGCAAACACGGTGATGGCGTCAAGCAAATGAGCATTAAAGTTCGACGTCAGATGCGTATCGTCTATTAGGTGTCTATGGTGAGGACCGAATAGCTCACCTATTGTATTAGCTAGAAGTCCCTTACCAGACCCCTCTGGTCCTCTCATTACTACTGCACATCCTTTTGGGTTAGCTGGGTCTTGGACCAAATCGGCCAACCAGTCTAGTATCCACTCATACAGATCATCGTTGTTGTCGCATAGCACATTCTTAATGTGACTAAAGAATAAATTACACTTTCCTTTCTCAGGTTTTACTGAGAACCCGTTCCATGTGTTAAAGTATCCTTCCGGGACTCTGCCATCAGGGAACAAAGAAATTCCATTAATATATGTTCGCCTTCCTTCGTGACCTAGCCAAACGTCGGCTATTCCCACTCTTTTTGTTTTTCCGCCCACCTTAACTAGGACTGTTTGATTCTGCAGCAAAGTTTTGAACGATTCTTTATCTAGTAGTTGATAGTGCATATCTGTGTCGCACACTATTTCTCGCTCGGCCAATATTCTTATTTTTCCCCCTATAGATACTACGGCATAAGTCTCGTTCATCTTAGCCACTACTTCATCGAAAGAGTTTCCTTTTGCGTCGTGATTTTCTATTTTCCACCCACCTTCTCTAGCGTAAAAGAATAGAGTACCAGCTCTCACGTTACCTAAATCATCGAACCCTTCCCATCTTATGTAGCATTCCCCGGGTGAATATCTCTCTCCCTTTTTTGACCAGTTGTCCCACAACTCAAGCCCTTCATCGTTATTCTGCTGAGATTTTATGGCCATCCCTACTTTCAGCCATTTATCATAATCACATTCATTTGGATCTATGAATGTCAACATTTTCTCTATTTGGTCTACTGGGACTGCTTCATTGACATCATCCGATGTTACTTGCTCGTTTCCTCTGTTCGATGCAGGAGGATTCCAATGTACCCCTAGTAGATCAGTCATCCATTTCGGTATATCTGGTATTGCTTCAGGCCAACTCTTCCACTCGTACATTTTTCCTTCAACAATAGAGGGGAATGCCACTATATGCCCTTTTGAACTAGTTTCCGTTCCTCCTCTTGTGTCAACACATTTAGCAATCTTATTGGTGGAAGAAGAAGCGTTTTCTTGCCATTTAAATAGCAAGTGGAGTCCATCATTTGGAGTAACTTGGGTGGGGCATACAGGAAATTCTTCACCCGCTCTTTCGAGTTGCCTCTCGAAGTTTAACAACCCGTCTTCCCCGCCATGCCTGTCTATATCGACAGCAAACACTCCTCCCTTTATACCGCATGCTATCCCTATATTCCAGCCAGGGAATCTGCCTTCTTCCGGATGAAACCATTTTGTTATAACCCTTTTGCTTTTTGATGCGTTTGAATATGACACATTAAATTCTTTAGCCGGGAGTCTTTTTCCGTTCTTTACCAGCGGCAAAACCCTTATGTCCTGATCTATGTACCACAGGGCAGCTTCGTAAACCTTCCACTCTTGTGATGGGTGCTTCATTATGTCTGCTATTTCCACTTTTAACCCCTTGTATTGTCTACTTTCTGTAATGCTTCGTGCCAATTTCTTCCTGCACCGTTCCAATCTAGCTTTAACGGCACACGAACCCTTCCTTCTTCTTCTATTCTCCTTTTTACTCTATTATAATACGGCTTCCAATCTTCCGGTAAGCTCATTGAATATGAGTCATGGGTATTCAATATAAGCCTTCCCTCTTCTCCCAGTTCTTCTTCTATTATCTTCCAATTTTCTTTATTTAAATCTGCCGATGTTGCTTGTATCAATAAGCCGGATGCCTTGTAAGATTTATATCCCCTAGGGAATCTTAGCCTGCGACCTGCTGTTTTTGTGAATATGAATCCTCTGTCCTCTGCTACCTTTTTGCATCCGTTTGCTAATTCTTTTATTCCAGGTATCCTTTGATGATACCTGTTTATTACCTCTAACGCTTCTTTCCCAGCTTTCTTATACCTTATGAGTTTGCCGTCTTTTGCTGTAAACTCGTCCCATGCCCATTCCATGCCCATTTTATCGGCTATCGCCCCGTTCCCCGAATTAAATATCATAGATAAATTCAGTTGCTTTGCATTCGGTTGGCCAGAATAGGTTGCATTTCTGACTAGTCCCGTAAGAGAAGCAACAAATTCGTGGAAATCTAGGTCTGAGTTTTCTTTAAAGGCTGCAATGATTTCTGGGTTATTAACAAGATGGGCGAAAACCCGTACTTCGAATGAAGCCATGTCCCCATCAACCCATACTTGACCGACGTCGGGTAAGAAAGCTGGCTTGATTATCGCAGCTTTTTCTTTGTTTCTGCTTGGAATTTGCTGCATGGCAGGGTCGTTATAACTAAGCCTTCCAGTGCCAGTTCCTACTCCCTCGTCACCCTTTGATTGATTTATGCTGGGGTACACTCTATCCTTTATTGCATGTTCAAGAACATGCTTTCCTAGGAATGTATCCCGCATCTTCATAGTGGACCTTAATTCTAATATGCATTTAGCCGCTGGGTGGTTCATTTCTCTCAAAACATCTGCGTTTATAGATGGCCCTCCTTTTGGAGTAGTTCCTATTGCCACACCATCCTTTGTCTCCCACACTCCGTCTGATACCTCTACGGGGGAGAACATCTTTTTGATTTGAGGAGAGGAATTTACATTTATATTACTTCCAGCCCATTCATCCAAGGTTTTTTGCTCTTTTTCTATTAAGGGAGTAAGCTTGTCCATAGCCTTCTCTGCGTAGTCTAGATCTACTCTTATGCCCTTCATTTCATTTCTTATGAACGTCGGCATAAGACTAAGCTCAAATTCTACTATTTGCTGTATTCCTTGCCTTTCTATTTCTTCCTGCTGCCATTCCCACAGAGCCAATGTGCCTCTTGTGTCCATCTTGGCGTAAGGAGCTACCACTTCGGATGGTGCTTTGTGTATTCTTCCTATTTGAACATTCCTAGTCGGCAGGCCACCAAATAAATCAGCCATTTTTTGGTATATCGTCGTATCTTTCTCCATCCCCATGTACTTTTTAAGAAGGTCATCTAGTTGATAACTAAACAAATGCTCGTTTATTTGGCACGCTATTATTACGGTATCTTGGCAATTAACAAGAGGGATGTGGATTCCTGTGTAATCTGACATTTTCACATCAAAACTGGCATTGTGCATAATTTTTATGCCATCGTAATGCCTTAACTCATCATTTATCCAGTCAACCGCTTTTGGAGTTTCTCTTATGTCATAGTAGTAGTCTTTGCCATCTGGCGTACTAAGGCTGAACCCAAAAACCTTATCCGCCCTATACTTTAACCCAGTTGTTTCGGTGTCGTAGGACAGATAAGGAAATTTGTGTAAATCAGGGAACATTAGAACGGAATATCGTCGAAGTTATCATCAAGTTTGTCGGCGTTATCTGCATGTTTTGCTCTTGCATGAGGATCTTTTTCATTGATCTTGATCTTCATGTAAGTCTTCCCTGCAGCCGACTTATTTATCCACGCTGATAACCAGTATTCTGTTCCTTCAACATCAAGCTGCCCAGTGTAGTCCGGGTGCGAAGAAGTTTTTTTCTTGTCGTTCTTGAACAGTGCGCCGCTATTCGTGTTGTCGTAATCAGGCATTCTAAGTTCTCCTAAAAGCAGCCATCCTTGGCCGGGGGGGGTTAAAAGTTAGTATTCAGCTTCGTCAGCAGGCTTCGCCGGCGAATCTGTGTCACGAACAACATCACGCTGACCAGAGGAGATAGCTTCATACATTGCTTCGCCTTTCCGGTAGATTTCTTCATTGACGTATCCCATGTGAGACACGCCAAAGTTGAAATAATCCTGACCAGCAGCATTCTGGTCCGCAACCGCAGAAATTTTGTAAATCCGGCTGAATCGGTCACCGCCGCCCATCTTGATAAGAGTGTTGAATTGGCGGTCAACCTTGCGCTTGGATTTGGCCAGGGAAATCACGATGTCTTCAGTTGTGCCGTCAGGGTGAACCAAAATCCCGAATTGCTGTCCTGTATCGACAATTTCATATTCCGGATCGCCCTTCTTGTCTACCTTATCATCGTAACCTTCGGATTGGAATTCGGCTTCAGCTTCAGCTTTTGAACCGAATGCCCCGCAAAACCCGCCACCGGAATTTTGCGATTTCCAGATCACCCATTCCTTGCGGTAGAAGCAGGGAACAAACATGACCGATTCACCATATAAGGCATTGGACACCGTGTTGAATAGCATACCGGAATCAGCACCTTCGATATAAGCCGGATCATTCTTCTTGCGCTGAGGCGACAAATCTTGGATGATGCTCAATCGAGGAATCGTAAGGTCATCAATCCCAACCCCTTCTTGCCCGCGACTATTGTCATCATTCATCCATTCAGGACGTTCAATTGATACAATCGCGGTTTCTTCTTTCTTAGCTACATTTTTAGCCATTTGGATTTCTCCTTTCACAGTTCTACAGCCTTTTAAGGGAAGGCTGATTACCCTTTAGTAATTGTTGCCACTTGAAATGGCTTGAATTTAATGATGTCATCAGGAGGAATTTCCTCGCCGTCAGCAATCCGGTGCATAACAAAAGACTTCAAGGTAGACGAGTTAATAGTATCCGAAATTATGTCTTCAGAATCATGTTCCCGGAGCCAATCCATCAGTTTGTTTTTATCGAGGGTCGAGCATGACGCCTGAGTTTGTAAGCTGATTCGACCGATGTCGGTCAACTTCACGGTATCTATGCCCATTTCTTCCATCAATTCAGGGATAGCAGTCATCCGGAGGTAATCCACCTCCTTCCAGATGTCAGCGGCTTGCTCTTTTAAATCCGCGTGCTTTTCGCGTAAAGATTTAAAACTGGCGGCCACTTGGGCCAGGTTCTTTCCGTTATATTTTTCTTCAAAGTCGTTCATGTCGTATTATATCCATAGTTTATGCAATCGATAAGTTTTACTTCTATTGTCCCACTTGAGAATTTTGTGCATTCCGCAAGGAAGATTCGCCCCCACCGCGATATTTACTACTCCTGATGGAGACACAAGGATAAAGTCAATCCCTTGTATATATAGGCTTCGAAACTTCTTTATGTCAAGCTCGACCGCCATGTTTATTTCTCTTGACGTAGGCTCAGGTCTGTGCTCATGCTTCGTTATGAAACACACATTTCCCCACTTCTCTGCTTCTGTGTAGTCGCCCTTGGGGGTGAACTGCGTCACGAAAACTTTTCCTGAACCCACTATTTATTCCTCATTGTCGTGCTACTATTATAACATGGCGGGATCGCCGTGTCAACCCTCCTTTATTCTATCTCCCGACGGGCGGTATGGTGCAGAGTATGTATGACAGAATCTGCATACAAACCGATCTTCTGATGGGATGTAATTCATATTGTTGCCGCAGCACGATGGGGCTTTTTGCTCTGCTTCCTTTGCTGCTTCAATGCTTTTGTTGGTCCACACACTCCTTGAATTTTTGAATGGATGGTTGCTTTTGGGCTTCGTTTTTCTAGCGTAATTTACTTGTTCTGTTATGGCCCTTTTTACGCTATACCCTCTTCGCATTCTTGAAGTAAAACAAGACAGGGACAAATCTGGTAGTGGTGATTTTGCCACCCAATATCTAGCAGGGTAGCCATCATACAATTTTCCTGTGAAACTCATGACATTTGCTCCATTACGAAATCCGCAATCGACTTTTTATCTCGCAGAGCTTTATTAATCTGCTTATCGATTTTATGGTTCATGGTTAGGTTAACATACAAACAAGGGTGCTTTTGGCCCTTGCGCCACGGGCGACGTTCGCTTTGTTCACGCTGAGTGTAACTAAACGAGTTAGAATAATAAAATGCCACAGTGGCTGCAGTAAGGGTTAGCCCTTTGCTTCCTATCTGCTGTGAAGTTATAAACGCCGTAACCTGAGGATCAGTTTGAAATTTTTCCATCATATCATACTTTTCTTGGCTGCTTAATCCAGCACCAAGGTGGACGTAAGTTCCGGGCCGATTTTTCTCGAACCATTTAACTATGTCTTCTCTTTCACGCGAGAACCTGGCCCAAATTATAAACTTACGCTTACTATCCAATTTTTCTACCTGTTCAATGAGGGCGTCCATCTTGGGATTTTTTCCTGCTATCTTAGTAATCCCATGCTTTGGATCCGACTTTCTCGCCATCGATAATTCTTCAGGAGTAAGATCATATGGGAAGTACCCCCCAGTCACTTGCTGGTAACGGGTCATTCTTTCAAGGACTGTTTCAACTTCTATTACTCGATCATCCTGTGATGCTGTCATCATTTTGCTGGCCATATCATTGAGAATTTTCTTCTGTTCTGATGTAGGCTCAACAATAACCTCTTCATACAAACGTTTGGGCATATCCTCGACATCAGTAATTTTCACTGTGTACACATAAGGTTCAATTCTTTTAAATAAATCCTTAAGGTTATTGTATCCCACTATTTTGCGCCCTTCAAACCCGCCCATAACGCAATACCGGTTCTTGAACACAGTATAGTTTTTTACACCGATAATGGACCAGTCAAGGAATCTGAATTGGGAGAACAAATTTTCAACTCCTTCATCTACAGGAGTGCCATTGAGAATCGACCTGTATTTACACAGCCCGCCCAGTTCCCAGCAAATTTTTGTTCGCTTTGTTGACGGATTTTTTATCGACGACGATTCGTCAATAGTCATATATGTTGCGTGTTTTAAAACGAACAGATTAGCTATTTGTTTTGCGTACGGCCCAGTAGACAAAGACTCTACTCCTACCACTAAAACCTTTAACCGATCACTTGTTTTATTAATCCACTTCTCTGCGTTTTTAGCTGCCCCTGACTCCATTATAAAGATATCATAATCAATAGGACAATGCTCTTCAAATTCTTTCATCCAAACAGGCTTAATGCCAGTGTCGCATACTATGAGCATGCCGTTTATTTCGCCCATCATAGCCTTTGCTGCGGCAAAATTAATCGCTGTGAAAGACTTGCCAGTTCCCATATCCATTATATAGGCAAATGCTTCCTTAACAAAAGACTTATTAAGTGCTTCGCGCTGGCATTTCATGGGGGAATTTTTAAACTTGTACCACGACGGGAATGGTAGCCTATTCTTGTCCCCGTCCAGAAGCTCATTTATTTTTTTCATAGCTTCCGGCTCGATGTCACTAGAATCAACAACATCGTAAAAATATTTTGCGTTTGCCAGTGTTACAGGCGCTTCCCACTGCTTGTTCTTTACTACCCACTTTCTATCTGGGATAGCTTTTGCTAAGTGGTTTTCCCAAAATTCACATTTAAATATGAACGCGTTTCCTTCTTTTAATAATCTCATTTTCTCACCCTGTCGTTAAAAAAGAAACCTCCCTGCCATAATAGCAGGGAGGTTTAAAAATGCTACCCTAGGGAGGGGTAGACTTGGGGGTTCTATGCTGCTTTTGATTCGGAATTCTTTTCCGATGCAGCGGCCTTGGTTGCCTTAGCCTTTTCTTCGGCGGCAATACGGGCCTTGGTTGCCTTTACAAGAGGGGCCGACACCTTGGCAAACACTTCTTCACCGGTCTTGACGACGTTTTTATCCTTGTCCAGCACATCGGCTTTTCGCATATGGCCGCGAATTCGGTTGCCGATGTTCATGCGCTGCATGCCGCGATTCAGCTTCGCATAACGAGTGCGGAAATCGTTTTCACCGATAAACTTATCGGCCAAATCTTGCACTTCTTCCAGAGTCATACCTTCCAACGCCTGTGCCACCGGGTCACCATTGTTCAGGGATTTCGTGCCAGCAGCAGTACGGGATGGTTGGTACTTTTCTTTGTTGACCGCAATAGTAACCTTGCTTTCATTGTCAGTGACCGGGGATTCTTGCTCAGATGTTGCATCAGGGTTAACTTTTGACATTGTACTCTCCTATTCGAGTTTGATTGTTGGGGTAGCTGTGCCGCTACCAGATCGTTATTATACCATATCAGCTAGGGGGTGTCAATCCCCTTTTATCTTCGAGCCGACGAACGGTATTGGCTTCTGCTAAGTCATAAAGCTCGTTTACCCACTCCATTACTTTATTGTGAGCTTCTGTCTCCTTTATGTTTGACCTATCCAGTTCATATTCTATTGCATCAACCAAAATATCCGCTCGACTCATGCTCATTTCTCAACCTCCGCAATTAGGGCATTGTGCAAACCCCGGTTTTGGCACGTACAACTTGTCACATGACGGGCACAATATGCCTTTTAACCTACCTACGATCTCCGCATCTGATTTTTTCACAATATTGACGTAGCCATCAGGTTCTCTGCTTATGAAGTGGTCTTTTTCTTCTCTTACGTAAGGCACAGTCTCGCCAACAAAGGAAGCATACCACATAAGTGGATCTTCACATCCCAGAATAAGAATTTTAGGATATACCTCCTCCGGGTCTCTACGACGACCCCCCACACATATACCGGGTCGACTGACCGACGGGCACGACGATATGTCCGACGCCGTCGGGGGCGTACGACGAGTCATCGTGCACCGATCCAGCGCCAGAAGTCGGATGGCACATCAAATCTTTTTATCCAGCGCTCGGCAACAGAAGCATTACGGAATCGTAGCTTGCATAGCCAAAAATTTCCGCCCATTTTCGTCACTATTATTTTCTTAAATCTCAGTCCAATAGGCACCGAAATCATCTTCCCATATTTATTCTTCATGCTTATCTCCCGGCAATACGCCTTCTTCCAGTAACGGATATCCGTTGATGCCCTTAAAACCATTTTCACGAAGCCATTCTTTTGATTCGCGGCGCATTTCACGGGGAATACCCTCGGTAGTCATATATCTTACTTTGTGCAGGCTTACTAGTACCACTTCTTGACTTGGCGGCACAAGCCCTTGCTTACGGATCTGCTTTGAAAAAAACACCGTATCAAGTCTTTTCAAAGTTTGGATTTCTTGATTAGTCATTTAAACCCCTCCTTATGCAAGAAGTTGATTATTTTCTGGCATTGATCTGTGTCCATGCTTGGGAAATTTTCCGCCTTGAGGTCTGGGATTTCTTTATTCAACCAATCAAGCATGAGCTTTGAAGCCTCGTTAAAAGTAATTCCTGCTCTCCTTGATTTTGAGCCAATTAAATATCCACACATCTGCTCGACCCTGTTACGCCAGTGGTCCTTTAGCATTTCCTTTACAGAAACTGTTTGGCTTGAACTCATATCAATCCCACCCTGAATCTGGGTCATACTCGATGTGGAAATGCGTTTTCTCCCACACTACGTCATACTTCGATGATGGAAGAGCTTTAATCAATGCCCTGTGCACTTCAGATTTCTCTGCTTCTGAGAAAAAATTGTGCCGGATATCAACCGCGTAACCGTAATAGTGCAAAGACCCGGCACTGTGCTCGCCCTCCAAGCCGGAAGTAATAACAAGCTCTTTGCCCGCCTCTTTGTAAACCTTGTCAGCAGCAATCAGAACCTTTCTCATTTCGATTTTCAATCCGGCGATCGAAGCGCCTTTTTTGATTCTCATATTAATCCTCTCTGGCTAAGCCATAGTTAGGGCAAGTTAACTCAGGAACTCCTTCGTCTTCTTGCTTTGGATGCTCGTACGTCGTGGCAAATATCAAACCATAAACCACAAGAAGTACGAGCGAAAAAAATAGTAGTAAATGCTTCATTTTTTGTTACTCCAATAACCCCGCCACCATTGTTGCTTGCCGCACTTTTCACAGTAGCGAATTCGGTCAAGAGTGACATTTTCATTCCCAAGTTTCCATTTATGCCAGCAAAAGTTCATGTCCATAAAGTCCGGTCTACCATGGCGGCACAATACGTAACCACCTTGGCTTCCTCCCGTGTACAAGTTTTCAAAATAGTAGCGATTATGCCATGCCATGTTGCGATATTACAAGGGTAATTGCCGTCATAGTCAGGATTCAACCCGATTAACAAAAGGGCAGACGACGTGTCCAAATCTTCCTCGCCCAGCTCAGCTATTCGTTTCGCAAGCGACATAGCCAAGATTTCCTGATTGGTTTTCTTTGGCGGCAAATCAACTTGATCGACGTCGGTCACATCTTCACTGTCACCTACTGTTGCAATCACCGATTCTTCGAAATCATCGACCGACGTAGGCTTCTCCTTTTTGACCTCCTCGCGCACTTCCTTTACTGTGGGAGTCTTTTCGGCAGGATCAGCAGTCTTTTCAATGACCTTTTTCACAAGATCATCCGAAGCGTTAACCATTTCCGCAAACACAGAAAGTGATGGAGTAGGTGAATCGAGATCAACCCTAAACCGCTCGCGATTTCTTGCCATATTCATGGCCCTGTAAGCATCCTGCCGTGAAAGCTCAGGCACATACTTTTTGCGAAGAGTTCCGAACTTGGCGTCTGTTGTCTGCTCGCGTAATGGGATTAAAATATCCCCCATGTCCATAAACAAAGAAACTGCAGAAGCTGCAAGATTTCTCGATTCCACCCACATTCTTTTGACTTCTTCCCAAGGCTCAGTAGGGGAAGAAGGCTTTATATACTTCTCCTTACCGGTGGATGGGACAAACTTACTGACCGACTCCTGCCGGGATTGCTGCTCATTTTTCATCTTCTTTCTCCAGTTACTACGTTATACCCCGCAACCCAATTAGTCTTCAAGACGCCTGACGCTTTGGAAACAGAGTGATTTGCTAAAATTCGATTCAGCCCTATGATCACAAGGAGTGATCTAAAATCTCTTGGACGAGTAGACACCTCGCGAATAAGAGCCACAAGAACCCGTCTGACTATATCGTGCTCGGAAGTTAGCTGATTAGCCCTTACATTTGATCCGCTCATTAGTCAACCCTCGTTACAAAAAGTGAACCAGTAAAATCGGTGATTGCGACTATACCCGAGTCATATAGGTAAACCAGCTCATCCTCCCAGCTCATTCGCATGCGCGGCTTTATTACAGGATCACCGGGATAATGAAGGCAGCCCTTGTCATCTACCCGACAACCCTTAATTTCTGTTATGCCAAATAGGTAATTGCGCTCTAGTACCTGACGCGCCGTTAAAGGAGTAGGCGTCTGCTCGCGCTCTTGCCTTTGAAACCACTCCAATACCGCCGCCCAATGGTTAAGCAAGCTGAAATCGTCAATGGAGCGGTCCAAATCGTGAAAAATTTTTATGTTCATGTCGTTTCCTCTATGTCGTGAACCCCCAGTATACCACACAGAGGGCGGGGCGTCAACCCCTATTTCAGATGTGACCGACGAGCGGCCACGATATTTCGGCCTGTCCGATGTACAATGTGTATAAGTCATGGGATATGTGGATATGCGAGTAGATATGACAACTCTCGGACTTATGCTTAACGTCCACCCGCGAACACCGGACCGAATAAAGCTGGCTGGACGGACCGACGGCGCGTCCGACAAGGGCGAGTCCTAGCTGTCCCCCCTGTCCAGAATTAAAAAAAAAAAAAAAAAAATCCCCCCGAA
>Ga0256831_1000147_pt1 | contig 36554 bp, 32 predicted proteins | sample 132544metaG_FD_189087 | JGI IMG/M metagenome (GOLD analysis project Ga0256831, IMG submission 189087) | Hydrothermal vent microbial communities from Lau Basin, Pacific Ocean - 132-544 | ecosystem: Environmental > Aquatic > Marine > Hydrothermal vents | place: Pacific Ocean: Lau Basin | collected...
GGTAAGAATAGAAGTGTATTAATAATATCTACTAATAAATTTTGCACATAAATTTTTTTAGATGATAATCTAACAATATTTTTATTACCAACAAGAAGTGACAAAACCCATGAATAAACAAACATAACATCAACATTACTCGGTGTTATATGAAAAGCTACTCCTCTGGGTCTGTAAATATTTTTCCCTGAATAAAAATGTTTTTTAAGTATGCCAATATGACTCTTTCGAAGCCAGAAACCTAATGCCACCAGTTCGCCATGTTGTCTGTATATTTTATTATTAAGAAGTGAATCACTGAGCTGTTGACAAAACTGAACCACGGTCTCATTAAAGGGCGAATCAGATAGTCCAGCAGGCATTGATGATACGATCTTTTTTGCATCAGGCAAGTTTAGATCTTTACTCTTATCTAAATTACTGGTAGGTATCACTACAGCCTCGAGTTTCAGATTGAGGTAACCTTCCATAGACATGAAAGTAATGCCCTTTTCTACCACATGAACAATTATCAGTTCCTATAATTCGTCCTAAATCTTCAGTGAGAATACTATGACCCGGATAACTTCGTGGTAAAACAGATAAAAGCTGGATTAAACCTTTTTCTCCATTATCTAATACACGATAAGTTTGAATATCTCTGATAAGTATATCTGAAAAAACCGGTGTATGTAAAAATCCATGTTCACATTCGACATAAACTGTTCCAGTCTGTTCAACCATTCCATAAAAATTATGCACCCTTGTATTTCCAAGAATATCATAACAGAATTGCTTAAATGTATGATTATCAACTGATTGTGTTTGTAGCTTTTTCCATCCGCCACTATGAAAAAGAATGGAATTCGCTATATTCAGGCTTTGCCCCTGCTCTTTTAAAGGCTGAACAAGATATTTCCATATCATAAATGTAAAACCAAAAATCAATATTGTCTGATTAGAATGTTTTACGAGAAAATCATCAATAGCTTTATAATTTATGGACATATCACTATTTAGAGCATAGGTATGATCTCTTCCAAGAAATGATAACCCCTTAATACCAGCACCTCTTGCTGAAAACGATTTTTTATTTTTTATTATATCAGGCGAATCAATCAACAACATCGGCAGCCTTTGTTTTCCAGTAAATTCCTGCAGGATTTTTGACAGAACTTTACTTTGTTCTTTAGCAGATTGCCCATCCAGAAAAATATTCGATACATTTTCTGATGAAGTACCTGATGAATACAATCGTTTGAATATGTTATCCGATGAAATACTTTTTAATTCCAGCATTTTAAATAACCTTGCAACAATATAGGGCTGTTGTTGACAATCTGACACTTCCAGTTTAAAGCTCATTGCATTTATTAAATTACGGTACTCCTTACAATTATTATAGTGATGAATATTCAATTGATTCAGTGCATTATTCAACAATATTCTTTTTTCATCATGCTTTAAGTCAAAAACAGGTAATGAATAAAAAGAGGATAACAAATCATCCATTATTCAACTCTCCTGTTACCTGTTGATAAATCTTCATGTAATCTTTCTTGCCATTTTCATTATAAGGAAAAGATGATGTGTTTTTTACATGTATTAGACCGGGATAAATATGTAAGCATTCATGGAGGATGTGTTTAACTTTTTCAGACGGATCATCTTTGCTTTTGATCATAATAACCAGAGCATCATCCTGACCTGTACAGGCAGAATCAAAGCCTCTTTCCAGAAGAAATTTTTCCACATCAGATAAATTAATACGTAAACCGGAAACTTTTATAAATCGGGACTTACGACCTGTTATATAATACCTGCCCTCTTTATCCCTATAAGCCAGATCGCCTGTATGTAATGAACCTAATTTTTCATCAGAAGCCAGATCATCTCTGTTATTGGCATAACCCATCATAACATTCGGACCTTTATATGTAAGCTCTCCTTCTTTATTAGCTTCTGTAATTAGTTTGTTTTCATTATCAATTAACTCAAAACGGCCTCCAGGTATTTCAAATCCAATACTTTGAGGGTTTTTTAGCACCTGATCCGATGGCAGATACGACATTCTCGCAGTCGCTTCAGTCTGACCATACATTATAAAAAAACGTCTGGATGTTTTAGCAGCATATTCCGCAAAGTAAGTCACTAACTCAGGAGCAAGCTTCCCCCCTGCCTGTGTCAAAGTTTTCAGAGAGGGTAACTCCCTATCGGTTAATTTTAGTTTTTTATATATTTCGTAGATATAGGGAACACCTGTTAAGCCAGTAATCTGATATTGTTCAATTTGCTGCCAAAAAGAACGAGTCATTATAGAGGCACTGGAAACTAAAACAGATGCCCCCGCGTATAAATGGCTGGTTAGTACAGAAAGACCGTAGGAATAACTTAATGGTAACGAGGTTATTGCACGGTCTTTTTTTGATATTTCCAGGTAGCTAGCTATTGATTTGGCATTTTCATACAGATTTGAGTTGGATATCTTAACTTGTTTTGGAGTACCGGTCGATCCTGAGGTTGAAAGTAAAAAACAGAGATCGGGATGTAAAGCAACTGGTTTATTTACCAAGTTTTCTATATTCTGACTGGTATCATCCGTATGATAAATAATATTCGGCAAGTAAATATCTATCAGTTTAGACAACATTGAGTTATCTACAGTTTCCGGAATTAAAAAAGCGACATGATGACTTCTCATAACAGCAGTTATGGCAAGAACGGTTGCTATATTTTGCTGACACAGAATAAATATCAACAAAGGATTATTATTAACCTGATCAAGCTCCTCATTAATCTGATCGGTTTTCAGGCATAGTTGATTGTATGTCATTTCAGAACCATCCTGATCAATTAAAGCTATACCCTGATGTTGTTCAAGAAGCCGCTTAAAACTCAAAAGTGTACTCCACCATCCACATCAATAACCTGACCGGTGATATAAGAAGACCAGTCACTTGCCAGAAAGAGGCAGGTATTTGCCACTTCTTCCGGCTGCCCAAAACGTTGCAAAGCAATTCTTGTTCGGATCTGTTCTTTTTCCTTATCAGTAAGTACTGACAACAGAGATGTGTTAATAACTCCGGGTGCAATTGCATTAACACGAATTTGATAATTTGCTAATTCCTGGGCCAGAGAACGTGTCAATCCACTGACAGCAGCTTTACTGGCAGCATAAATACTTTGCCCCTGCTGGCCATACTCTCCTAACATAGAAGCAATATTTATAATGCTTCCGCCTCCATTACGGATCATTAATCTTGAAACATATTGGCAACAACGTATCACTGCAAAAGTATTAATTTCAAATTGAGACTGTATATCTTCTGATTTTACAAATGCCAGAGGTTTAGGTGTCATTTTCCCGGCATTATTGATTAAAATGTCGATCCCCCCAAAAGATGAAATATCTGCAAATGTCTTTTTTACTGTATTTTCATCTGTTAAATCAACTGCATAATATAATACTTTATTTGCATAGCCATCTGTTTTTTCTCTCTTGTTCAGCGGGGCTTCCTGAGAATAAATAAGCTGAATCTCGTGAACAAGCTCTTTAAGATTCTCTTCAGTTCTTGATATCAGAACAAGATTAACACCAGCACGAGCAAAGGCTTTGGCCATTGCAGCGCCTATACCCCTGGATGCTCCTGTAATTATTGCTTTTTTTCCGGAAAGTTTCAGGCTTTGCTCAATTTTATAATTCAACATTATATTTTTTCAAAATCTCTTTACACTTGCCAACACTACTCATATCAATAATATCATCAATATCCAGCATAATATTAAATTCAGCTTCCAGCTGGGCCACCAGAGCCATATGTGCAGTTGAATCCCACTGTTGAATACTATTATATTCCAGCTCATCATTAATCTGAGATTCAGAAATTGATAACGACTGGCTAAAAACTTTCTTTAAACGTTGAATATTGTTAACTTTAGTTTGAGTCATAATTGATTTATATATCTCTTCTGGTTCAAAGATTCATTATATTCTGATAATTTTTTTTAATTCGTTTTTACCTTGCAAATAACGTTCCTTTGTCAGATGCATAGTAACAATATCTTCTATTTCAGATACTATTTGATAGCCGAGTTTTTTGTTAAACCTTATTGCAGCCTGATTTTGGGACAATACAATGGCTTCTAATTCTTTCTCACACAACTGGAAAAAAACAAAATCAAGTAATGCCAATGCCAGACAAAAAGCTAAAATGGTACCACGATATTTTTCTTCACCAATATAGAGTCCTGTTTGCCGGTTTTCATAATTAAAATTTGCATACCCCACCGGTTTATCTTTGTATTCAACAACAAAATGAAATGCCTGCTGGTTCTTTTGTTGTATTGAAATTTTTTGAAACCATTTTTTCTGTTCTGCTGTTGAAATAATCGACTGGGACAACATGTTTTTCCGTATTTCTGAAGAATTACGCCATGTCCTCAACAACTCCAGATCACACACGGTTACTTGACGCAATCTCAGTTTATACGCATTTATTACCTGTTGCTCTCTATTTTTCATGTAATGATCAATTTATACATCACTAATAATCAATGATACTCTTTCCAGAATAAAGTAACTGAATCTGTAATTTATTCAATATGTTGGAAGCTTATAATGATTTAATATTTTTTAATACTAATTTTAGTTATTTCTACTATCTGTATAATGGTTTAAACCAGTATTTCAGATAAGGTTCCGACGATATAATCTACTATCTCATCACTTAAATCAACATATATAGGGAGGGTAATAGCTTTCTGATAATAGGCAACACTCTCTGGAAAATCCTGTTCTTTAAAACCAATGTTTTTAAAAAAGGGTTGTGTATGAACAGGAATATAGTGTACATGGACACCTATATTTTTTTTCCGAAGTTCATCAAAGATTTCTTTTCGGTTTTTATTTAACTTATTCAGCTGTAAACAGATCACATACAGATGCCATGATGACTGACATGATTTATACTGTTGAGGAATATTCAGCGGCAGCGCACTTAATAATCGATTATAACGTTCTGCAATCTTACTGCGCCGGGATACAAATTCGTTCAGACGTTGCAGCTGAGATAATCCCAGAGCCGCCTGTATATCTGTTATCCGGTAGTTATAACCCAGTTCTGTCTGCTGATAATACCAGAGACCATGAGACTCACCTTCCATTAAAGAAGGATCTCTGGTTATCCCATGTGTCCTTAACAAAACCGCTTGTTCTGCCAGAGAAGAACTATTGGTCAGCAGCAATCCACCCTCCCCTGCAGTGATCATTTTTGCCGGGTGCAGGCTGAAAATGGTTATATCTGAATAACGGCAGGAACCAATCCTGTGATTATTATATTCTCCCCCCAGGGCATGAGCAGCATCTTCAATAATTTTAAAACCGTATTCCTGAGATAAGTGGTAAATCGCTTCCATATCACAGGACTGACCAGCAAAATGCACTGGAATTATCGCAGCAGGTAAGCGGTCATTCTCCCTGGCAGTCTCCAGCTTCTGTTTAAGTACTGCGATACTAATATTATAGGTATGCGGATCAATATCAATAAAGTCGATACTGGCACCGCAGTACAGAACGCAATTGGCGGAAGCCACAAAAGTATTTGGCGATGTCCAGACAATATCGCCCTGACCAATCCCCAAAGCTCGACAGGCCAGATGCAGTGCAGCCGTACCACTACTGACAGCAATTGCATACTGTGCCTGACAATATTGTGCTATAGCCGTTTCAAATTGATTTACAACCGGCCCCTGAGTAATAAAATCAGATCGCAGTACCTGGACAACGGCCTCAATATCCTTTTCCGATATACTTTGTTTAGCGTAGGGTATCATATAGGTATTAACTTATCCTTCTGCCTGAATCCATAAATTCAACAGATGGAATAATAATTCAAAATAAGACGAAGAAACTTTTTCCCGGATATGCTGGTACCACCGGCAGTTAAAATAGATTTGTCATTAAACACAGGTCTGTCCAGATAGTCTTTTTCTCTGTAAATCAAAGCCTGTAAAAAGGCCCCGTTTACTATGTATTAATGCTAAAAATAGCATATACTGAGCTTAAACACCACAAATTAATTTTCTATATATTTCACAAACTTACAACAGGATAGTCTAACAATCTTATGCCTGAAATTATAAAAAATCTGGTTTTGTACAAAAATTACCGTTTTTTTGCCTCTTTTCCAAGTATTGTACTTTTAAACAGTACTCAGAATAATGAATCTCAGTTACTTTTACTGTTTCGCCGGGCCAGGGACAGTCGCTGGCTGCTGGACGAAGATAATGAGACGCATCAAAAATTAAAACACCTTGTGGATCATATTGACAGCCGCTCCCAGATCACTGGAATATTTTTTGATTGTCAGCTTAACTCCTTAACAGAAGCGATACCGCTTAGCGCCAATCCGGAAGCAGCGGATCAGGATGCGAATCTTTTATTGCTCAGGAACGGTTCATTATTACTTTCCTCTTTTTCCTGGTATCCCTTACATGCCCAGTTAGCCGAAGCCTTAAAAGAAACCGGTACCCGTTTGTACGGGCATCCGGACATTACCGGCTGTCATTACCTGATGTGGGGTGGTTTCACCCGGCTCAGTCATGATCAGGGTAAAAGCTGGACTGAACACAATTATTTGCCCCAGCCCCCTGGTGCTAAAGCCCTTATTCCCGATAAACGGGACTATCATGGCGGACCGGTTCGGGGGCAGGCCATTGAAGTGGGTAATGAAATTTTATTGCCGGTTTACGGCACACTGAATAAAGACAAAGTATCCTCAAGCTATCTGTATGTTAGCTCTGATCAGGGCCAGAGCTGGTCATTCCGCTCTGTTATTGCACACGATCCGGAACAAAAGCTCAGTTTTACTGAACCGGCTTTGTTACATATAAAAAATAAAACCATTATGGCCTTTATTCGTAACACTTCCGGCAATGATCATTTTGTTACTGCACTTTCCACTGACTGTGGTCAAACCTGGTCCCAATGGCAGGAAAACTTATTAACCGGGCATCCGGTACATCCGCTTAAATTATCTGATGGCAGAATTTTCCTCAGTTACGGCTACCGTCATAAGCCCTATGGGATCAGAGCCCACTTAATGGACAGTAAAGCAGAGCACTTGCTGGGAGATGAAATTCTTATTCGGGATGATGGTTTATGTGCTGATGTGGGTTACCCATGGGCTGTAGAACTGCCGGATGGTAATGTATTAGTGGTTTATTATTTTACTCAGGAGGACGGTGTTCGGCATATTGCAGGCAGTATTGTGGAATTATAACAGTATGCATTTGCACAAAAGATCATGTGAACATGGATGATGTAAGGACTTACGCATTATGCAAATCAATAATCCTGCTGGCAACCCGTCCTGCACCTTTTGCATCCACAATTTTTCTGGCCGTCTGACTGTATTGTTCCAGATTGTTATCCGTCAGTAATAATTCCGCCTGTTGCAGCAATTCATTTACCGGTTGAACTTTTCGGCAGTCCACACTCCGGCACCAGCCCAGCAGACTATGTTCCCTGGCTGCCAGCCACTGGTTATCCGCCACTACGGCAAACACCGAGGGAACAGCGCAGCAGGCCAGTTCAAAAATTGTGGAACCGGCTGCTGAAATGGCCAGCCGTGCCGTACTGAACAGCTCAGCCATATTTTGCACATTATGCCGATACTGGTAATGCTGCTGCTCACAATGCTTTTCAATAGCCGGCCCATCTGCACAGGCCGCTCCGGTAACAACAACTATCCTGTATGAAGTGATAGCATCATAATCGGCAACTGCCTTAATAACAGGCAGGGTCAGACCGGCTACATCAGAACCGCCAAAGGTAATAACGATACGATTTCTGGTTTCAAATGCCGGCAGTTTGACAGTCTGAAAGGATTCTCCCAGTAAACAATATTCCGGCCCCAGTAATAACTGGGCTCTGGATGATAATTGATAGCTGGTAAACGCCCGGGCTTTAGCCAACGGATTAATGATAATATCCGCATACAAATGCCCACGATTACCCATATCATCCAGGACAATTAAATGGCTGTCCGGGTGTTTATACAACACATAAAGTTCCTCTGAACTGTATTCATAATGATCCACAATAATCCACTGATATGACTTACTTATGGCCAGGAATTCATCTTCATTTTCAATACTGTGCAGCCTGTGAGGTGAAAGACAGATTTCTGAATCAATAATTTTACAGGCAAAGGTACAGGCCACTCCCTGAGCATGCAGAGCATCGGCCAGGGCACGACAGCGCATTAAATGACCCATACCATTTTTTTTACCCGCATCCAGCCTGAAAATAGCCTGTTTCATTGCAATAATTCCCAGCTAATAGCTGTACCCCTGGGTATGTCCTGCCTGGCCGTTTTGCCCAGCAGCTGTTCATAATGTTTTGGCGGCAGGCCGAAACCAGGGCGAATAACACGAATATTCTGTTCTGACAAACATTCCCCGGCCCTTATATCCCGGGAACAGTACACTGAACGGCGGTATTTTTTTGACACCTGTTCATTATCTGAGCCACCGTACTGAACTTTTCCCATGGCTCTCCAGACGGTTTCAGTCTCCTGTACTAAGTGCTTCAATTCATCCGGTTCCAGAGAAAACTCTGCATCCACACCACCGGCCTGGCGATCCAGAACAAAGTGTTTTTCAATGACGCAACTGCCCAGTGCTACGGCAGCCAGGGCCACACTATTACCCAGGGTATGATCAGACAGGCCAACCAGGGTACCGAACTTTTTCTGCATATCCACCAGGGTAAGCAAATTACAATCCGATGCATCGGCCGGATAGTTACTGGTGCATTTTAATAATACAACCTGCCGGTTTCCGCTGTCAGAAATGGTACCCAACAGTTCCTCAATTTCCTGTTCACTGGCCATACCGGTAGAAACAATCAGGGGTTTACCGGTTTGTGCCACTTTTTTTATCAGCGGCAGATCGGTATTTTCAAAGGAGGCTATTTTATAACAGGGTACATCAAGGTTTTCCAGGAAGTCCACAGCACTGGCATCAAAGGGTGAGCTGAAAGCCTGCAAACCAAGGGATCTGGCTTTTTTAAACAGGGGTTCGTGCCATTCCCATGGGGTCGCTGCTTTTGAGTAAAGTGAATACAGGCTTTCACCCTGCCACAAACTGTCCCTTTCAGTGACCATAAAATCCTGGCTGTTTATATCAAGAGTCATGGTCTCAGGCGTATAAGTCTGCAGTTTTATTGCATGAACGCCGGATTGAGCCGCAGATTCAATCATTTGCTCGGCAAGTTGATAATTCTGCTGATGATTACCCGATAATTCAGCAATAATAAAAGGCCTCTGCCGGGAACCAATGATTTGATTGCCTATATGGATAGTCTGGGACATGGTAGAATTATATTTTCCGGAAAAACTTCAGCTTATTTTCTTTTGTTCAACAGCTGCATTCAAGTCATAAATATACGGATATTGTTCTAAAACCGCTATCATTTCATCATAACTGAAGTCAGTCCTGCAGTGTAGCTTTTTATAAAGTTCCATAACAGCCCGGTAATCACTTTCCTCATCCAGTGTCAGACGATACCTGGAATGATCCGTGACATTCTTATATTGACCAAAGCTCAGTCTGTCCCTGATGGTGCGATAAAAATAGGGAGTAACATGTTCTTTTTCATAAGGCTCCGAGGCCCTGTTCCAGGCTTCTTTTAACAGGGCATAGGAAAAGATTTCTGTATCCATACCTCTGGGAAAACCTGCACCAGTACCGGCACTGACATAATCAAAGTGATGGCTGGTATAATAATCAATGGTCTTACGGGTAATTTCAGGATCAATCAGGGGACAGTCACTGGTCTGGCGCACAATAATATCAGAGTCATCTGCTCCAGAAAAAGTGGCAGCCTGATAGTAACGATCCAGCACATTATCCGTATCACCCTGGAAACATCGTATACCCAGAGAGTGACACAGGTCAACGATAGGCTTTTCCGTTCCATCATTGGTCGTAGCAATAATAATATTATCCTGATAATTATCCAACCGTTCCAGCATTACCTGCAGTACTGGCTTATCACACAGGGGCAGCATTACTTTACCCGGTAGACGGGTTGATGTCATACGCGCCTGTATAATTATAAACAACATAAAATTAACTCTTAAGTTCTAAAACCTGAAACCGGTTTAAAGAAAATTAAATAAAGACAGGCCCTGAATTTTAGTAAAGGTCTGCTGAGATGCCTGCAGGCCGATCTGCTGTTGTTCCAGCCGGCTAATGGCCTCAGTATAATCCAGATCCTGAGTATCTGATAATGTAGAGGCCAGCTGCACCAGATAATCTTCATTGACGTTTTCCTGGCTTTCCGTAGCATTTAAACGGGCACCAATGGTCGCCTGTTTATCAACAATATGTCCCATGGCCGCATCCAGGTTACCTATAATGCGATTCATGGAATCATGGAAATCTTCTGCAGGTACTGCAGTTGGAGAACCGGCATTAGTATTAAGCACCGTTTGCAGCTCTCCGACAATGGCAAATACACTCATGGGACTATTTGAAGTATTGATACCATTATCCGTGCCCCGAATATCCATAAATACATCAAAACCATTATCCCCACTGGCAATCTGACGGGTAGGCCCAATTTGCAGTAATTGCTGCCCCTGATCACCTTTATATTCTATAGTACCGCCATTATTGACAAAAGGCTGATTGCGATTATCAAAACCGGCAAACAGATATTCACCATTGCCATTGGTGGTATTAGCCAGCCCTACCAGCGCTCCTAATTGCTGCTCTATTTCCTTACCGATATCAGCTCGCTGTACTGCATCATAAGTATCATTATTAGCCTGTATGGTTAATTCCCTTACTCTCTGCAGAACACTGACCACACTATCAATGGCTGTCTCTTCAATTTCCAGGGAGCTTTTTGTGGTCGAGATATTATCCTGAAATTTTTCAGTTCTGGATTTTGCCTGGTTCAATCCAAGTACACGCGCCGAGCCGGCCGGATCATCAGAAGGCACAACAATTTTTTTGCCCGTTGACATTTGCAGCATGGTTTTATTGAGATTGTAATTCTGAGTGTTCATAGCAGTAACACCCTGAGAATAAGCTGTACTGGTGGCAACTCTCATAACTGTTTATCCTGTATCCAATTTATTATTCTAGGCCACTGAATTAAGAAGTGTCTGGAACATTTCATCTGCAATTGAAATAACTCTGGCGGAAGCCTGGTAAGCCTGCTGAAATTTCAGCAGATCGGCTGCTTCTTCATCCAGATTCACACCGGAATAACTTTCACGCTCGGCTTTTGCCTGCTCACTCAAGGTTAACTGAGCCTTAAGATCCACTTCCGCCGAATGAGTTTTGGTGCCAACATCAGAAACAATAATTCCGTAAGCAGCCTGAAAATCGGTAGAGCTGTTTTCAATGGTTTTAGTTGTCTGTAGTTTGGCCATCAGCAGACCGTTACGATTATCATCATAAGGAGCAGAATTATTACTGATCACAAAAGCATCCGTATCAACCGGCTGTCCGGACACGGTAAAACTCATATTGCCGTAACCGGCAAAGGTGTATGTTCTGCCACCAAAATCTGTTGCTGGATCATAAGTCAGATTGCCACCCGGACCACCTGTAACCACAAATCCCGGTCCACCTGCACCATCACCGTTAGCTGAATCAAAAGTCAGAGTAATATCTCCGGCAAGCGGTATATTGGTCGTATTAGTAATAGAAGGCAAGGTGATTTTTCCGGTACCTGAATTTACGGCACTGCCATCTGCATTAGTAATGGCTCCGGAAACGACCGGGCCGGCCAGTGCAATATCCAGAACATTATTAACAGAAACATCAATACTGGATGCTGCGGCATAAGTTGGCCGCATTAAAAACGATTCACCGGCAGCAATTGTACTGTTTATTGAGAAACCCTCTGTTGCCTGTACTGCAGTGCTTAAGCCGCCAATAGTTGCATTACTGAAGACTGTCCCATCATTGAGCCGGGTCAGACTATAATTAGTACCATCATAATCCAGCCGGTAGTCACTAGTGGTAAGCAGACGACTGTCAGTAATAGTAAGACTGGCAGTCGTTGCAGAATTTTGACCAGGCAAACCTGCTATCGGTCCAGCCTGGTCAACAAAAAAGTCCTGCCCCAGCGGAAAAGGTGCCGAGGTTCCCTGAATCGTCATACCCAGACGATGCTGGGTATTCATTTCTTCAGTTAAAGCCATAGCAACACGTCCCAGTGCCCGACGACTCTGTTCCAGTACACTGGCCTTAAAATCCAGTACCCCCTGCAGTTCACCACCGGTAATAGAGTTGGTTACATCAACCGAACCCGCTCCCTGGCTCATAATTATATCCAGATCCTCGGCATTAAAACGATTTTTCTGGGTGGATAGAGTGGCAGCATTACCGCCTATCACCAGAGCCTGGCCGGAACCAATAAACAGGTTTGCCGCACCATCATCCTGATAAACAATACTGACATCAATTTTTTCAGATATCTGCTTGATCAGAGCTTCTCTCTGATCAATAAGATCATTAGGTAATTTACCCTGACCAGCACCAATTTTCTGCACAATATCCGCATTCATCTTGGCAATAGAACTGGCAGAATCTGAAATGTCCTGGGTAATATCAACCAGCGACTGATTAACCTGCCCGTTCAGCTCACTAAAACGGTCATCCAGAAGTTTAAAACGATCAGCCATGGTATTGGCTTCTGTTAATAAAACCTGACGCGAAGGCGTTGAAGAGGGATTATCATTAGCTTCCTGCAGGGCACTGAAAAAACTTTCCAGGGTGGGGGTTAAGCCGGAATCAGGATTAGCCAGGATATTATCTATCTGGGTTGACAACTTAAAGTAAGCATCAAACTGGCCATACTGACTATTAGCATTTCTGATCTGCTCTTCAAGAAACTCATTAGCCAGACGCACGGTATTCTGTACATCAACACCCGTTCCAATATAACCGGAACCGGAATATTGCGGTTTACGCGCGGCCTGCTCGGCTCTCTGCCTGCTATAACCTTCTGTATTAACATTGGAGATATTATGACTGGCTGTTGCCAGTTGACGCTGGGCTGTCAGTAAGCCTGATGTCCCAATCCCAAAAATGCCGCCCATTACCTGTCTCCCAGGGAATTACCCTTTATTCAATATACCTGTATAACTAAACCATTAGTATATATAACAAATATAACCTTTCTTTTAGCGTCCAGATTTGCAGAAACTACAGACCTGTCAATTAAAGGCCACCTTATTTTTTAGTTGAGCCTGCACCTGGATATATTCACTATTTAAAACTTTCATAACCTTTTCTGAGTATTCAGGATCGGTTGCATAGCCTGCTTTGTGCAGTGATTTAATATAAGTTCGGTTAAGTTCATCATCAAAGTCCCTGTTATCCCTGGTGGGCTTGTTTATAGAAACATCATGCAATGATCGTTCCATACCCAGCGCTTTTCTATAGCGAGGACTGTTAAGAATAAAGTCCGCATAATCATTAAAGCTTTGTTCAAACGAATCATAGGCTCTGAATGCGCTTTTTTGCTGGATCGGCCTGCCGTGAGCATATTCCATAGACAACTTATCCATCCGCTTGCCCTGCCAGTTCCGACCTGCCTTAATATTAAACAGGTTAAAACTGCTTTGCTGATCAGAAGCAATAATATGTTTTCCCCAGCCGGTTTCCAGTGCAGCCTGGGACAGAACAATTTCTGCGGATACACCCAGTTTTCTGGCAGTTTTTTCAGCCAAAGGCCAGAGTGTTTGTACAAATTCTCGAGGATTTTCAAAGTGGCTATTGTTCTGTCCCCCGGTAATCGCTCCCTGGAATACAGGTTCAGACTGTTTCTGCTCTACCTGTTCAGGCTGGCTCATACCAGCTGAATCTTTTTTCTGCAGACCATGATAAGGATCCATAAAAAACTTTCTCTGAGGCATAATCAGCTTACGCTCACTATTTTGTCCGTTTTGCACCAGACCAGCCTGAGTCTGTACCTGATCAACAATGGATTCAGCCAGTCCAATCCCCTGCCCTTTTGACAACTCCATGGCCAGCTGCTGGTCATACATATCTCGGTAGCTGTCCATAGCCTGACTTTTAAAATAGGGGTCTTCCATACCGGTCTTACGCAGCCCCTTTATCATCATACTGATCATAACCGCTTCAAACTGGCGTGCCACTTCCGGCAAAGCTGAACGGGCATCTTTACGAGCTGAAGACTTTAAATTGTGTAAACCATTTAAATCAGTATAAATATCAGTTTTTGGATTAATACTCATAGTAACTGCCAGTTAAATTATGATTAATTCAGCATTTAAAGATCCGGCCGATTTTAATGCTTCCAGAATCGCCACCAGTTCAGCAGGACTGGCCCCGATATTATTAATAGCCCTGACTACTTCATCCAGAGTTACTCCCAGATTAAACAGAAATGCACCTTTATTGGTGGCAGTCACTTCAACATCCGATTTAGGTACTACCGCAGTCTGACCATTGGAAAAAGCGGGTGGCTGACTGATGGTGGGATCATTAGTAATAGTGACCGTTAAATTTCCATGTGAAACAACAGCAGGCTGTACAATAACATTCTGTCCGATAACCACTGTACCGGTTCTTGCATTAACCACTATTCTTGCTGCTGCGGTACCGGGATTAAAGGTCAGATTTTCCAGCATGGATAAATACGAGACTTTCTGAGACAGGTCAACCGGTGCACTGACCCTGACCGAAGAAGCATCAATAGCACTGGCTGTACCCAGCCCCATAGTGTCGTTGATAACCTCAGCAAGTCGATGAGCCGTTGTAAAATCAGGGCGATGAAGATTTAAAGTAATTGAATTTCCATTAATAAAAGAGGTAGGGACTTCACGCTCTACAGTTGCACCATTAGGAATACGTCCACTGGTAGGTACATTAACGGTGACAGACGAACCGTCATTACCACCAGCATTCAGACCAATAACCACCAGATTACCCTGAGCTACTGCATATATCTGTCCATCAGCTCCTTTTAATGGAGCCATTAATAAAGTACCACCACGGAGATTTTTTGAGTTACCAATAGAAGAAACATTGACATCAATTTTCTGTCCCGGCTTGGTAAATGGCGGAAGTTCAGCACTTAAAGACACGGCGGCCACATTTTTAATCGGCAGATTGGCACCTGGAGGTAAAGTTATACCTAACTGTTCCAGCATATTTCTCATGCTGTCGTCTGTAAAAGAGGCACTGGAATCACCGGAACCATCCAGCCCCACCACCAGGCCATAGCCCACCAGGTGATTGGAACGAATCCCGGCCACAGTAGCAATATCCTTAATACGCTCCGCCAGAACCGTATTGCTCAGAAAACAGGAAATAAGGAAGAAAAGAATAAAACGATTCATAGCACAACACCTGCGTCAAAAAAATAACTTATGATTGGAACTATGGTTATAGATGCAAGAAAAGGGCCAGAAGAGCAGCGCTGAGCGTTGAGCGCTGAGAAAAAGATTAAGAGCCAGAGCAAATTCATTGCCTAGCTCATATACAGAAGACTCTGCTTTGCTCTGGCTCTGGCTCTGGCTCTGGCTCTGGCTCTGGCTCTGGCTCTTTCTCAACGCTCAACGCTCAACGCTAGAAAGGCCATACATCACTAAGAAAGAACCGACTCCCCCACCCGGCTGAATTTGAATCATGCGTCAAACCAACCCCGCTGTATATAATCTGGGCATTGGCCACTTTTGAAGAGGATATTTTATTATCCAGGCCAACATCCCGACCGCGGATGATACCGGACAGTTGTATATATTCATCACCCTGGTTAATAGTAACCAGTTTTTCACCCTGTACGACCAGATTACCATTGGGCAAAACTTCTACTACGGTCACACCAATATTACCCGTTAAACTGTTTTTCTGTTCACTTTTACCTTTTGATTTAAAATCGGCGGTTGATTTTATATTAGCATTTAATGCCTGTAAAAGTTGATCAGCCAGACCGATTCCTGTATCTGCAACCGCATTACCTGTAGTTGCATCGGTTGTTACAGCTTTACCAAATACTACGGGATTGGATAAGCCGATATTAGAACCTTTTTTATCCTCAGTTTTGGTTTCTTTTTTACCGGTGGTTTTTTCATCAAATACCACGGTCAGAATATCACCTACTCGATGAGCCTTAACCGTTTCAAATAAATTAATATTATTACTGTTTAAATAAATTGAACCGCTACTTTGCGGGTTGGTAATAACTGCTGGTGGACGAACAGGTGCATATTTTGGATTATGATCCAGCCGTTCATGCGCACACCCGGATAATAATAATAATATAATTCCCGGAAATAACAGTCGCTTACTAATCATAATATCTCTCACCAAAAGAATTTACTTAACACTTTTATTATACATTCTGGGTAATATACTGCAGCATCTGATCGGCTGTAGATAATGATTTGGAATTCATCTCAAAGGTTCGCTGTGTTTCTATCAGATTAACCAGCTCCTCCACAGTGTTCACGTTTGAACTTTCCAGTGATCCCTGCAGTAAGGTACCTCTGTTATCCTGTGCCGGAATACCAGTTGAAGGTGCGCCACTGGAAACCGTTTCAAGAAACTGGTTGTCCCCAATAGGCATTAAACCGGCCGGATTCACAAAAGTAGCTGTTTCAATAGTACCGACATTAGTAGGTGTCGTATTACCCGGCTCTAACGCAGAAACTGTACCATCAATACCAATGGTAACTGATAATGTCTGTTCCGGCAGAGTAATAGCCGGTTCCAGAAGCATGCCGTCAGAAGTGACAATACGACCCTGTTCATCCACCTGAAACGAACCGTCACGGGTATAGGCTATATCACCATTGGGTCTTAAAACCTGGAAAAACCCATCCCCCTGAATGGCAATGTCCAGAGCGTTATCTGACTGGATAATATTACCCTGCATATGCATCTTCTGTGTTGCTGCCACTCGTACACCCGTACCTAACATCAGGCCTGAAGGTAAGGTCGTATCCTGCGTGGCCTGTGCCCCCGGTTGCCGATAATTCTGATAAATTAAATCTTCAAATACGGCTCTATCTTTCTTAAACCCCGTAGTACTGGCATTAGCCAGATTATTGGAAACCACCTGCAACCGCAACTGCTGCGCATCAAGCCCCGTCTTCGCTACCCATAATGCCGGATTCATAATTTTCTCCTAGTCATAACTTTTATCTTTTAACGCCACACAAGGCTCTTTCTCAGCGCTCAACGCTCAATAATCACCCCTGCAGTCTCAATAACTGCGAACTGGAACGATCCATCTCTTCTGCTTTTTTCATTAATTTAACCTGCATTTCATACTGTCTGGAAAGGCTGATCATATTTACCATTTCGCCAATAGGATTAACATTGGAACTTTCTACCATTCCCGTTACCAGTTTGACTGTTGCATCGGCTTCTGCAGGCTGACCATTATTCTGCACCAGCAGACCCGATTCATTCTTAATCATATTGTTTAAATCCGGCTTGACCAGTTTTAAACGACCCACTACAGCCGTTGTATTATTCTCTGAATTTTCCGGAACAATACTGATAGTACCATCGGCAGTAATATCAATTTTCCTTGCCGGTGGAATAGTCACAGGGCCACCATCACCCAGAACCGGCAAACCTGTGCCGGTAATTAACATACCAGTTTCAGTCCGGCGAAAATTTCCAGCCCGGGTATAAGCTTCAAAACCGTTTTTATCCAGTACGGCAAAAAAACCCTCTCCATCAATAGCCACATCCAGAGGATTTCCTGTAGAAATCATACTACCAGATTTAAAATCCGTGCCCGGATTTTCAGTCATGGAATACACCCGACTCGGCATACCTTCACCAAATACTGGCTCACTTCGTGCTGCTGCAAAATCGGCACGAAATCCGGTGGTACTGGCATTAGCAAGGTTGTTCATATGCAGTTGCTGCTCAAGCATATTTTCCTTGGCACCAGACATGGCGAGAAATACAAAATTATCCATGCTTATTTACTCTTGTTGGTCACTGAATTTTGACACTTACGAATGTATCAATCATTTACCAATAACAATGCATTTATCACGCCAGTTCTGGTTTTATTTATAGCGGAACTTCCACACAGACCATGAGAAACCTGTTATTATTTAAAAAAGTAAAATTTTAGGGTGATGGACTGCTGATCTTTTAGAGAGTAGATGAACGTGGGCAGAAAACCCACGCTCAAGGAAAGAAAGTTAAATTTGAATTAAAGTCTGAGTAACAGTATCAGCCGTTGTAATGGTCTTGGCATTGGCCTGAAAATTACGCTGCGCTGTAATTAAATTAATAAGCTGCTCTGTTAGATTAACATTAGAATCTTCCAGTGCACCCGAATTTATCAGGCCCAGATTACCAGCTCCTGGTGTGTTAATCACACCGGCACCTGAAGAAAAACTCTCTGCCCAGTAGTTATCCCCTAACTGGCTTAAACCCTGGTTATTGGTAAAACCGGTTAAAATAACCTGGCCAAGATTATTAGACTGCCCATTAGTAAAACGGGCTGTAATAATCCCTGACTGATCAACATCCAGACCGGATAATTGTCCTGTTGTATAACCGTTCTGGGTTAAATTAGTGACCCCGAAATCTGCACCGAACTGTGTTAATCCCGTAAGAGTATATGTAACAGGCTGGGGTGTTGTTGCTCCTGTAGTTGGTGTAGCAGAAAAACTGATTGTCGAAGCAGATGTCAGCGCACCGGTAGGACTGAATGTTATGGTATCGGGAGCCGCAAAGTTATCATTTGTACCACCCAGGGCATCAGTATATTTAATCCCCAAACGCCATAAGTTATCAGTTGGAGGAGCATTACCATCATTATACTTCTGAAAATACATAGCAACCGTTAATGGATTACCTAAAGAATCATAAGCGGTAAAAGCGGTAGTGTGAGTATAAGACGTCGGATCAGCCGCATCTATATTAGTACCATTAGCAATCATAGGACTGGAGGCATCCAGATTTGCAAAAATCTCAGCCGTCGAAGTGGCTAAGGGATCAATACTGGTATTAGATAGCTGCAGGTTGGTAATATTACCCGTATCAATGGCATTTGAAATGGGATTCACACCATAACCTTTTAAGTTAGAGCCACTGTTATCAACAATAAAACCATCCTTATCTACTTTAAACTGACCATTTCGGGTATAAACCCGGTTTCCTGATACATCATCCATAGTAAAAAAACCCTCCCCGGTAATACCCAGATCAAGGTTATTCTCTGTAAAAATAATGTTACCCTGGGTAAACTGCTGTGCCGAAGCTGCCAGACGAACACCGCTGCCAATAGCCGTACTGACTGAACCAAACTTACTGGTCGCATAAACATCAGCAAATTCTGCACGAGACTGTTTAAAACCAACGGTACCCACATTGGCAATATTATTACCGGTAATTTTCAGGTCAGCCTGAGCTGCACTTAATCCACTTAAACCAATTCGAAAAGGCATGATAAACCTCCTGCCAATAACTTTCTTTTAAAAAAAAACAATTCAGCTAATCTCTTTAACTGCAGACAGTTCAATACTACCAAGACCTGATAAATTGAGCTTAATACCCTGACCACCCTGTCCTATAGAAACACTGTCAACCTTCGCACTAACCAGTACATCCTGTGCAACTGTTTCCGTTCCTACATCCGCTCTTGCCCGGATCCGGTAACCGCCGGGAGGCAAATAATTTCCGTCCTGATCCGTTCCATCCCAGGTAAACTTCACATCTCCGGCCGCCTGCGTACCCATGGGGATGGTTTTAACCAGCTGACCGCTGGCATCTTCTATTTCAATAGTCAGATTCGTAGTGGAAGAAGACAGATCCACCTGCCCTACTACATTCTCCCCGGTTTCCAGTTGCGCGATACCGCCGGGCGCCAGTACATTTCGTCCTACCAGACTGGAGGCCTGTAAGGCTGAGTTAGACTGCATATTAGCACTGAACTTATCAAAAGACTGCTGTAATTCCTTGGCGCCCGCGGCCGTTTCAAATTGTGCCAGCTGGCTTAAAAAATCACCATTTTCCTGTGGCTGCAGGGGATCCTGGTTCTTAAGCTGTGCAATCAGTAACTGCATAAACTGATCCTGTTTGGACACCTCTGCTTTAGGCTCATTTTTTCTGGTCAGGCCTAAATTATCGTAGAGCGCCACATTATTATTAATTGCTGACATTGTCTTTCCCCTGTCCCAGGTCATTTATTTCAAATATCATCTGTCTATACATACCGGATTAAGATTTACCCAAATTAATCGTTCTCATTAATAACTGCTTGGTAGTATTGAGTACATCTACATTAGTCTGGTAAGAGCGTGATGCATCCATCATATTGGCCATGGCTTCTATGGGATTAACATTGGGCATAAAGACATAACCATCTTCATTAGCATTGGGATGATAGGGCTGATACTGTGCTTTTAAAGGCTCTTCACTCTCAATTATCCTATCCACCTTTACCTTAGCGACAGAAGGATCACTGGAAAATTCATCCATAACAGTTTTAAAAACCGCCTGCCGGGATTTATATGTCCCTTCCACACTGCTTGCCGCACTATTTACATTCGCCAGATTACTGGCCACCAGATTCATACGCACCGACTGAGCCGTCATAGCCGAACCCGATACATCAAAAGTATTAAACAACCCCATAGTAATTCTCCACTATCACCAAACGCCTGAAACCAAAACCTATATCCTAAAACCTGTTCACTGCCCTTTTATAGCCTTAGTCAGGCTTTGAAACTTACCCGTCATAAAGCGCAGACTGGCACTATAATAAATTGAATTTTTGGAAAACTCGGTTTTCTCCAGACCGCTGTCCACCGTATTGCCATCCAGCGAAGGCTGATATGGATTACGATACTTAATATCCACAGAAAAACCCGCCTGGCCGTTTTGCATGTGTTTACTATTGGTTGCCGCCATTTTTAAACGGGATTTGCTGAACTCAGAGCGATTATCCGTGGCATCTGCCATAGCCGCTTTAAAGTCAAAGTCTTTAGCCTTATACCCGGGAGTATCGGCATTGGCCAGGTTAGAAGCCAGTATCTCCGAACGTTTTGAACGCAGCAACAGAGCATCATCATGCGGCCCCAGGTATTTATCAAAACTTATTCCCATTATGACTATCCTTTAAAACCAGCCGGATTATTAATTTTCAGGCTGTCTTTCTTAATCTGTTTTAGCTATCTGTTTTAACTAGTTGTTTTTCTTTAAAGCAAGGCGCATACCAGTTTTATAGTTTTCTTATTTTTCAATTACTTATAATTTTTACTTGCATAAACAGCATTTAAACAGAGCATAAAACGGCAAGGCTTTTCCATTCACCGGCAATGGTGTTTAAGCTGGCCGATTGACAAATAAAACCATTGGCTTATGCTGTCTGTTTTGTTAGCAACAGGCAGGAAAAATCATGCACAATCTCTGGGATGAACGGGAAGCTCAACAATATACGGATGAACTGGCATTGCGGGTTTACAGTTCCCGCTTACTGGGCCGGGACAAGTCACTGGTTCTGCACGGCGGCGGTAATACCTCCGTTAAAATAAAAGAAACCAGTATTGTCGGCGAGCAGGAAACCATTCTTTATGTTAAGGGCAGCGGCTGGGATCTGGAAACCATTGAGGCACAGGGCTATGCACCGGTGCGCATGGCACATCTGTTAAAACTGGCTAAACTGCCGCAGCTGACTGATGCCCAGATGGTCAATGAGCTTAAAACCCATATGACCATTGCCTCAGCCCCGGCTCCCTCTGTAGAAACCATACTGCATGCTCTGCTGCCCTATAAATATGTTGATCACACCCATTCTGATGCCATTGTCAGCATTACCAATACCGCTAATGGCGAGGACAGAATTAAAGCCATTTACGGCAATAAAGTGGTGATTATTCCTTATGTTATGCCCGGTTTTGATCTGTCCAGACTGTGTGCCGAAGTATTTCCGCAGCAGGCAACGGACAAAACTATTGGTATGGTACTAATGAACCACGGCATCTTTTCTTTTGGTGACACAGCCAAAGAATCCTATAACCGTATGATTGAACTGGTTTCTATGGCGGAAGACTACCTGGCCCGTGAACAGGCTCTGGATATTAGTGCTCATTACACAGAAGGTTCATACATCAGCTCTGATATAGATATTCTGGAACTTTGCCGTTTCCGGCAATTATTATCCACAGAACTGCAAAAACCGCTGATTATCCACCAGACCCGGGATAAACAGACACTGGGTTTTGCCAACCATCCGGATATTAAACACATCAGCCAGCAGGGCCCGGCCACACCCGATCATGTAATCCGTACCAAACAATTACCCATACTCTTATCTGAACTATCCGATGATTTTAACAAAGACCTGCAGCAGTACATTAAACACTATAAGGCTTATTTTGAATCCGGCGCCCGTAATCCCCATGACGGCCAGCAGAAAACCATGCTCGATCCCCTGCCCCGTATGGCCCTGCATAAAGAGGCCGGCCTGCTGACCATCGGCAAGACCATAAAAGAGGCTCAGATAGTTCGGGATATTTATCAGCATACTATGGATATTATTCTGCGAGCCACCCAGCTGGGCGGTTATTGTGCTCTGCCGGATCAGGACATTTTTGATGTGGAATACTGGGAACTGGAACAGGCCAAGCTGAAAAAATCCAGCTCAGCCTGCGGCACCCGTTTTGACGGAGAAGTAGCCCTGGTCACCGGTGCAGTCAACGGCATCGGCAAAGCCTGTGTTGATTCTCTGCTGGCACGGGGGGCCTGTGTGGTTGCCCTGGATATTCTGCCGGAAATCAAAGATCTGTATCAGCGTCCCGACTATCTTGGCATCTGCTGTGATGTTACAGATGAGCAGGCTCTGGCCTCCGCGCTGGAAAAAACCATTCGCCAGTTTGGCGGTCTGGATATGTTGATCCTCAATGCCGGTATTTTTCCCGGCGGCTGCCGGATCGAAGACCTGACTATGAATAAATGGCGCAAAGTGATGAATGTTAACCTGGATGCCAACCTGTCCCTTATGAGCAGGGCTCACCCGTTTTTAAAACTGGCGCCCAATGGCGGTCGGGTCATTGTTATGGGTTCCAAGAATGTCCCCGCACCCGGCCCCGGCGCGGCCGCTTATTCTGCTGCTAAGGCCGCTTTAACCCAGTTAGCCCGCGTCGCAGCCCTGGAGTGGGGACAGGATAATATCCGTATTAACATCCTGCATCCCAATGCTGTATTTGATACCGCCATCTGGACAGAAGAAGTGCTGGCATCAAGGGCAGAACATTATGGTTTAAGCGTACAGGAATACAAAACCAATAACCTGCTTAAAACTGAAATCACCTCTCATGATGTAGCCGAGCTGGCCGCAGAAATGTGCGGGCCGTTATTTGCCAAAACCACAGCGGCTCAGCTACCCATTGATGGAGGCAATGATCGGGTGGTCTGAATTTGTTATGATAGAACTATTCCTTAACCTAAATTAATAAAAGGTATCTTCTTTAATGAAAATTTTGATGAAAAAATGGTTTATAAACACAACTGTTATTGCATTACCCGCAATTTTCCTTTCACAAGCCGTACTGGCCGATGCCACCGTTACCTATGAACAACTTAATGGTGCTCAGAAAACCACCAACACCATGAAAATCAAAAACGGTAAAATCCGTTTTACACCGCCAACCCAGACCAATAATTACAGTATTTATGACAGCCAGAGCGGTTCTTTAACCCATGTGGATACCAACCAGAAGCGCTACCTGTCCATGGACGAAAAGGCCATTGCAGAACAGGCCCAAAAAGCCAGAGAACAGATGGAACAGATGCGCAAGGCCATGGAGGCCAAAATGGAAGGCATGCCTCCAGAGCAGAGAGAACAGGTGGAAAAAATGATGAATAATCACCTGGCCCGGGTAGATAAAACCCAGCCTGCACCGAAACTGGATCAGAAAAAAACCAGCCGCACTGAAACCGTTGCCGGCATTGAATGCACCGTGTATGAATCCTTTTTTAACGGGGTTAAGGTCAGTGAAATCTGCATAGCAGAACCGGACAAAATGGGACTGAACGCTGCCGATGCCCGGACTCTGACCAATATGCAAAGTTTTATGAAACAGATGCAGAAAATGGCCCAGCAGATGATGAACACCAATACTCCAGTTTCAGAAATCAACGGCATTCCTTTGCACACCAGACTCTATGCACCGGACGGCAGCATTAAGCTGGAAACCCGTTTATCCAGTATTAATACGGATAAGCTCAGTGATGACACTGTCAGCATTCCAGCCGGTTACAGCCAGATTAAAATGAATCAGATGCCGGGCATGTAAGTTTCAGACTGAACTGGACGACTATGCGTCGTACTTTTAGAGCCTTTAGCCGTCCGGTTAGAGCCCTCAGCTCTCCGGTTAACGTCCTTGGCCGTCCAGTCAGTATGACTATTACGTCTGTTGCTCACTGCCGTCCATTGTTTAAACAATTCAATCACGGCTTCACGGTCCATTTCTGCACCGCTTTGTTCAGTAACCTTCTGCACCATTGATGCAAAGGCGATCTGCTCTTCCCTGCTCAGTTTAATACCCAGCGCCTGCTCGATGATATAAGCCACACCGCCTTTTCCCGACTGGCTGTTAATACGGATCACCTCTTTATAACTTCGCCCTAAATCCGCCGGGTCAATGGGCAGATAAGCCACCTCCCAGACCTGACCGGGCTGCTGATTTTTCAGGCATTTATTAATCGCATCCTGATGGCTGCCGGAAAATGCCGTATAGACCAGTTCCCCGATATACGGGTGTCTGGGATGCACAGGGATCTGGAGCATACGACTGATCAGCTCACTGATGGACTGAATGTCCGCTAAAGCCAGTTGCGGATCAATACCCTGACTGTACAGATTCATGGCCAGGGTAATTAAATCAGCATTACCGGTACGTTCCCCATTACCCAGCAAGGTGCCTTCAATCCGTTGTGCACCGGCCAGCATGGCCATTTCAGCAGCAGCAACCGCACAGCCCCGGTCATTATGAGTGTGCACACTGATAATCACATACTCATGATAATCTATATGATTAATAAACCATTCCACCTGATCCGCATAAATATTCGGCATGGACACTTCCACCGTTGCCGGCAAATTTATGACGACCGGATTATCCGCTCTCGGCTGCCAGACCTTATTAACGGCATTGCAGATCTGCACGGCAAAATCCAGCTCAGTCGCTGTAAAACTTTCCGGTGAATACTGAAACCGCCAGCGGGTATCCGGCTGCTGCTCAGCACAGTCCTTAACCCATTGCGCCCCTTTAACGGCAATATCAATAATCCCCTGCTTATCCAGAGCAAACACCTGTTCCCGCTGAACTCTGGAAGTGGAATTATACAAATGCACCATAGCCTGACGAGCCCCTCTGAGCGCTTCGAAGGAACGTTTAATCAGAGATTCCCGTGCCTGTGTCAACACTGAAATGGTGACATCTTCAGGAATATACTGCCCTTCAATTAAAGTTCGGACAAACTGAAAATCATCAGCAGAAGCCGAAGGGAAACCCACTTCAATTTCCTTAAATCCCATCTTCACCAGCCATTTAAAAAAGGCCAGTTTCTGCTGACTGTTTAAAGGCTGTTTTAAAGCCTGATTACCATCACGCAGATCCACACTGCACCAGATTGGTGCCTGAGTAAGCACCTTATCCGGCCATTGACGATGGGGCATGGGCACCGGCTTAAAAGGCCGGTATTTCTGATAGTTAAAAGCAGCAGATTTCATAAGTTTTCTCTATTAATATTGTTGTAACTATTTCTTCCCTTCATTAACCAATAGTATATACAAAGTCCGTTAAAATTAATGTGCTAATTTCCCACACAAACGACAATATATGAAATATTATTTTAATTATGTTAGATTTATAGGCATAATATTTCTCTTTTATCCACTTTAAGTATTTTTATGAAACTAACAAAAATGGATATCCGTATTCTGGATGAGATTCAGAACAACGGCCGAATAAGCAACCTGGAACTGGCTGACAAAATCGGCCTGTCTCCTTCGCCCTGTTTAAGAAGAGTCAGGCAACTGGAAGAAGCCGGTTATATTGACCAGTACGTGGCCCGGCTAAATGAGAAAAAACTGGATTTAAAACTGGTGGCTTTAATTCAGATCAGTATGGACAGGCATACGCCGGAGCGTTTTGAAAATTTTGAAAATATTGTGAAAGATTTTGATGAAGTGCAGGAGTGTTACTTAATAACCGGTCAGAGTGCCGATTACCTGTTAAAAGTGATTGTTCCGGATATGGAGCATTACCAGGATTTTTTACTGCAGAGATTAACCCGAATAGAAGGGGTGACCGGGGTTCAGTCCAGTTTTATTATGCGCAAAGTACTGGACAGGACGGCGCTGCCATTAAAGTATCTTGATAATTAAAGCTGAATTGTAATGTGTTCCCACGCTGGAGTGTGGGAACAAACCATATTGCAATTTATTTCAGTGACTTAAAGCCCGCTGTAAAGCCTTTAAGTGAAACAGGTACTTCAATCACCTGCTTGGCACTGGCGGCAAACTTAACACTGCCTTTTTCACCGGCCTTCATACCCTTGATAATTTCAGGCTTCAGTTCAATACCGGCTACACAGCCATTTTTAACACACACGGTAAAAGGCACGCGGACAGCCTTGGCCGTACCGCCTTTAAATTCCAGTCCAGGAGGCAGCATAACACCCAATGGCAGAGTAATTAAAGCCTGTGGGGTAGTTTTGCCTGGCGGATAACCCACGGCAACCTGCATAACGACCTTACCCTTATCATTGGTCACATTCTGAAACAGGTTACAGATCTCCTTGCCGGATTTAGGCAGTTTTTCACAGGCCACTGTCCAGTCCTTGAACTTTTTACCATGTTCCGGTTTCGCCATGGCTGAACCGCTTAAAATAAAACTCAGGACAAAAACCATAATAAAAGCGGTTTGGATTTTTAACTTTGAATGCATTAATATTTTCCTCATTAAACGCGTTATTTAACCTAAAATTAATCAGTTGATAATTTTGACACCGGCAAAACCGGCTCTTAAAATTTATAAATTCCATTTTCTACCCATGAGCGGGTAAGCAGCCATGAGCGGGTAATAAGCATATTAACGACAGGCGGCAAAACAGACAGGCAGAAGCAGATTTTTTATAATAATTATTTCAATCTACGTTTAATCAGACCAAAAATCAACCATTAGGTTCACAAAACCCTCGATAAAAGTCATTCTCCTGTCATTCCCTATATATGTGATATTTCACTTATATTTTTTTCAGGTTCATTTCAGTTTTAACTGACTATAATGCTGGCAATAATACTAAACTGGATAAAAAATGAGACCCGCTAAACCCGTAATCCCCCGTATATTTCCCCGTATTCTAAGCTGTGTAATGGCTCTGCTGTTACCGGCTGCCGCTTATTCTGCTCCTGCTGAACTGGTTGCCCTGCTGGATAATATTATTGAAAACCAGCCTGAACAGCAGATCACTCAGGGACTTCAGGAAATGCACAGCACTAACCAGCAATATTCTGACAGCTGGATAGCCGGTGATGTAGACCTGGTGGTTCATCATGAAAACGATACCCTGACTGATAATGATGACTATAAAAACTGGCAGGTTGGGGTTGAATTTCCCCTCTGGCTCAGTAGTCAGAAGCAGGCTCAGAAAACTATTACCCGCAGTTACGGCGAACAGCTCAGTGCCTATCAGCTTTATCTGCGCTGGTTAGCCTCTGAGCAGCTGCGTAAACTGGTGTGGAATTACCGAACCGCTGAAATTGAAGTGGACGCGGCCCGTTCAGCACTGCAGAAAAGCCAGTCCTTATTAAACAAGGTTATACTAAAAGTAAAAGCCGGTGAAAGTCCCAGGATTGACCAGCTGCTGGCCCATAAAGCCGTGTTAAAACAGCAGAACAACCTGGTACAGAAACGCAGCACTCTGACCATTGCTCAGAACCAGTTCAGGCGCTGGACCCGAACTCATAATCTGCCCCAGAATATCCTGGAACAGCCGCTTTCGCCATTACCGCTGGATCAGCATCCTAAAATCATTCAGCTTTCATCGGCTCTGCAGATTTCCCGGGCCATGATGAAAAAAACCCAGGCCGGAAAACGGGATAACCCAAAAGTATTTCTGGGTGCCCAGAATGATAAGGATAAATCCAGTGAAAACAATTCACTGATCCTTGAAGTTTCCATTCCTCTGGGTGTTAATCCTGGCTTCTCCCCCCGCCTGGCAGAAAAAAAACGCAATGTGTATGAACAGCAGGCGGTACTGGACAAAGCCAGAATCCAGCTGGAACAGGCCATTTTTCAGGCTCAGCAGCAGCTGACTTCTGCACAACAAAGTATTCATCTTGCCAAAGAGCAATATGCTATCAGTATCAAGGCACTCAGTATGTCAGAACAGGCCTATCAACTGGGTGAAACCAATATTCAGAATTTATTACTGGTACAGCAGCAAACCGCAGAAGCAAAACGTGATTTCCGGCTGGCAGAGGCCCGTTCAGGCCAGGCCATTGCAAACTTAAACCAGGTATCCGGACATATTTTAGGAGCACAGCAATAATGTTCATAATGTTTTTACGTATCTATTCGGGATCAATCCCGATGCTTATTCTTAGCGGCGCTCTGCTGCTGGGCAGTATTTCTCAGTCCGTTTTTGCCCAGAGCCTGAAACTGACCAATGAACAACAACAGGCCATGGGTATTAAAATCCAGCAGGCAGAGCCGGTAAAGGTAGTACCCAGTTCTGTTTTTCCGGCTCAGGCAACCATTCCGCTAAAAACCATACGCAGTCTGGCCAGCCCCCTGTCCGGCCAGATTGTAAAGCTTAATTATGTACACGGTCCCATTAAAAAAGATGACATTATTGCAGAAATAGAGAGCCCCGAGCTGCTGCAGCTGCAGGAAGAATTTCTGGCCACCTTATCCGATCTCAGTATCAGTCAGCAAAACCTGAACCGTGCCCGCAAATTAAACCAGAGCGGTATTTCATCCACCAGGAAACTGCAGCAGGCTTTAACCGATGTAAAAAAACTAATATTGAAAGAAATTCAGTTAAAGCAAAAACTGGCTCTCTATGGCATGGCAGAATCCGCCATTGAAAAAATGGAGCAGAATAAAAAGCTGCAGCCGGCCATTCTGCAGTTAAAGTCCCCCATTGACGGACAGTTATTTGATCTGAAAGTACGCCTGGGTGAACGGGTGGAAAAGAACCAGAGCATTATTTCCCTGGGTGAAACCAATCCTATTATTCTGGCCGTCAGAGTGCCCGTAAGCATGGTCAATGAACTGGCTAAAGGACAACAGGTTGAAATATTGGGAATGCATAAAACCGGTGAAATCCAGCATATCGATTTAATGGTTGATCCCATGACCCAGTCTGTAGATGTCCATGTTCAGGTACAGAATGATGATAATTCTCTGCGTGCCGGACAATTGTTTAAAATCCGTTTTTTAATGACACCAGATCAGGCTACCTTCAGAATCAACTCTAACGCCATCAGTCAGTTTGATGGTAAAACGGTAGTATTTATTCAGACCAGTAAAGTGATTAAACCTCTGCCAGCCAGAGTCAATAATATTACCAACCAGCAGCTTTATTTTACTCCTGCAGCAAACTATTCAGAACCGCTTATGGTATGTGTTCAGGGCAGTACTGCCATTAAATCCGCCCTTGAGGCACAAAGCAGCTCTGAGGCTGAATAAGGAGTTATTATGCTAGCCCGAGTATTACAGTTTTTTCTTGTCCAGCGTACCCTGGTGGTCCTGATCGTGTTTGCCCTGCTGGCCGGCGGCTGGCAGGCTTTTCAGAAAATACCTATTGACGCCTTTCCCGATGTTTCCCCGGCTCAGGTTAAAATGATTTTCAAGGCACCGGGTATGACACCCTCAGAGGTCGAGCAACGTATTATTGCCCCCCTGGAGCTGGAACTGCTGGGTCTGCCCAAGCAGAAAATATTACGTTCACTGGCCAAATACGCCATTGCCGATATTACCCTGGACTTTACCGAAGGCACTGACATTTACTGGGCCCGGCAACTGGTTTCCGAACGGCTGAATAATATGGATCTGCCTGAAGGCGTCACCGGCGGTATGGCGCCTCTGTCCACACCGCTGAGTGATGTCTTTATGTTTACCATAGAAGGCAGCATCATGAACAATATGCAAAAACGCGATCTGCTGGACTGGGTGATCCGCCCTGCTCTGCGCTCAGTTCCCGGTGTGGCCGATGTTAATGTTCTGGGCGGTTATGTGCGCACTTTTGTGGTTAAGCCGGATTATCAGAAACTGCAGACCTATCAGATCAGTATTGATGAGCTGATTGACGCCTTACGGGAAAATAATAAAAATGACGGTGCCGGACGCTTAAACCAGGGAGAAGAAGTCCTGCTGGTCAGAACTCAGGGTAATTTAACCGGTATTGAAGATATTCAGAACATTGTAGTGGAATATAAAAACAATGTAGCCATTACCATTAAGGATCTGGCCACTGTGGAAATCGACTCCCTGTATCGTAACGGTGCCGTTACTCAGAACGGCAAGGAAGAAGTGGTTGAGGGACTGGTCATGGCACTTAAAGGTGCTAATGCCCGGCAAGTCATTACCGGTATTGAAAAACGTCTGAATGAACTGCAGCCAGCCTTTCCTGAGGGCATTTCTGTATCAGTATTTTATAACCGCAGCGATCTGGTCAATACCGCTATTTACGGAGTATCCAAATCCCTGATTGAAGCCGTGGTACTGGTATTAATGGTGCTGCTTTTATTTCTGGGTAATATCCGGGCGGCCATCGCCGTTGCCCTGATCCTGCCTCTGTCTGCTTTAATGACCTTTATCTTAATGCGCTGGTACGGTTTATCGGCCAACCTGATGTCTCTGGGCGGTCTGGCCATTGCCGTAGGTATGCTGGTGGATGCCGCCGTGGTGGTGGTTGAAAATATTGTTTCCCACCAGGAAAAGGATGCTCACAAACCTCAGGGGCAATTGCCTAAAATGCATATTATTTTCCGGGCACTTAAGGAAGTCTCAACACCGGTGATTTCCGGTATTTTAATTATTATGACGGTCTTTCTGCCGCTGCTGACCCTGGAAGGTCTGGAAGGCAAACTGTTTGTCCCCGTAGCGCTGACCATTATTTTTGCCCTGGGCGGTTCACTGGTATTGTCCCTGACCATTATCCCGATTCTTGCCTCCTTTATCCTGGGTAAACCTTCACACCAGGAACCCTGGCTTATCCGAAAACTGCTGGCCATTTACCAGCCGGTTTTACAATGGAGCCTGAAAAATGACAAAATTATCGTGACCGGTGCCGTGATTGCCCTGGTCTTTGCCGGGTTTATTTATACTCTGGTGGGCAAAACCTTTATCCCGCAGATGGATGAAGGTTATATTGTGATGCAGATAGAAAAAACACCGTCCATCAGTTTAAAAGAATCCACTCAGATGGATATGAATATCCAGAAAGCCATTCTGGAAAAAGTGCCTGAAGTTAGCCGTATGGTAGCCCGGGTGGGTTCGGACGAAATCGGCATGGACCCCATGGGACTTAATGACACCGATACCTTCCTGATGCTCAAACCTGCCGAACAATGGCGTATGCAGAGCAAGGAGGAACTGATAGCGGCGATTCGTGAGGTACTGGAAACCCGCTTTCCCGGTATTAACTATGCCTTTACCCAGCCCATTCAGATGCGGGTGGATGAAATGCTCACCGGAGCCCGCGGTGATCTGGCGATTAAAATATTCGGTAACAACCCGGAAGAACTGAACCATGTGGCCCGGCAGATGGTCAGTATGGTTAAAACCATTCCCGGTGCCGAGGATGTTTATACCCAGATGAACGAGGGTCTGCGTTATCTGCAACTTAAGGTTAACCGGGATATGGCCGGCCGTCTGGGACTGAGTGTGGATCAGGTTGAGGCCATATTAAGAGCCCAGATCAACGGTCTGGAAACCGGCATTATTTATGAAGGTATCCGCCGTATTCCCCTGATGCTGCGTGCCCCTGAATCCTACAAGGCATCCAGCCTGGAAATGCTGCAGCAGCCGGTTACTGTGAATACACCAGGAGGCATGAAAACCGTAATGCTCAGTCAGCTGGTGGACGCAAAATCAACGGAAGGGCCGGTATCCATTAAACGAGAACAGAGCAAACGTTTCTCTGTGGTGGTGGCCAATGTCAGCGGCCGGGATCTGGTCGGCTTTGTTGAAGAAGCCAAAGCCAGGGCCAAAAATTTGAACATACCAGCCGGTTATTATTTTGAATGGGGCGGTAAGTTTGAAAACCAGCAACGCGCTGCACAAAAGCTGGCCATTGTAGTACCCGTTGCTCTGGTACTGATCTTCCTGATCCTGTTCAGTACCTTCGGCTCCATACCCCAGGCACTGATGGTATTAATTAATGTACCCTTTGCCCTGATCGGCGGCATTGTCGCCTTATGGCTGACCGGTGAATATCTGTCGGTACCGGCTTCTGTCGGCTTTATTGCCCTGCTGGGTATTGCAGTACTGAACGGCGTGGTCATGATCACCTATTTTAACCAGTTACTGGCTAAAGGTCTGACCCTGTCACAGGTGGTCATGGAAGGTGCTCTGCGGCGGCTGCGTCCGGTTCTGATGACGGCATCCATTGCCGCTTTAGGTCTGGTGCCGCTGGTATTTGCCACCGGCCCCGGCTCTGAAATACAGCGCCCTCTGGCCATTGTGGTAATTGGCGGATTGATCAGCTCAACACTTTTAACCCTGCTGATATTACCCATTATTTTTAAACGTTTCGGCAAATATTCCTGAGGGAGAGGCTGGTATGCAAAAGTGTATTTTAAGACTGATCACAGATAATGAACTGTATGATTCCATAACCGACTGCCTGCTGACCTTCCCTGACCGGGAACTGGAATTTATGGGATTCTCCATACAGGCCCATACCCGGATGCTGGGGGACATCAGTGAACAGGTGTCCGGTTTTAAGCAGAAAATGCTGATTGAAATCACCACGCACAGCGATGAAGCCCGGCTGATTTATCAGCATGTAAAAAGTACTCTGACGGAAGCCAACTTTGAGACTCAGCTGTATCCCTTACTGGAACTGGATCACCAGTAACGAACCCGGCCGGTATCCATATGAATAAAGTCTGAACGCCGGTAATAACCGACACCACCGACTTTCATGGCCATAGCCAGTTCACGCAGGCGGCGGGTATTATAACCTTTAAGTCGAATATCAATGGCCTTACCCTGCATATGCAGGCTGCGTTTGGCGACCCCGGAACTTTTTTTGCGCAACAGGGCATTGGTTTTTGGGGAGCGGTAAGCCGATATTATCTCAAAGTCATTTTCAATGCCGCTTTTCTGCTGTAATACAAACAGCGCATCCAGCAGGTTTTTATCAATTGGATGAATTTCTTCGGTACGAAAATCACATAAAAAACGATTAATTTCATCCAGAGCAGAGTCTGAATAAGTATGGCCATTATAATATTCAATGGCCAGATTTTTACCGGTATGGGTATGGTAAAACGACAGTTCTCTTTTTTGTCCCAGTACAGCCCCCATTTTTGATGATACAGTGTTAGACGATGCCGCTTTAGCCATTACGGCAGCAGGCATAGCCATAGATAAGGGCATGGCCAGTAAACCGGAAACCAGTCGACGTCTGGCGTGTGAAACGGAAACGGTTTCACATTGCGTCTTCCGTGCCGAAGACTGCATAGAGTGATTATCTGTTATAGTATTTTGATGTGTTATCATTTATTTACCGTTTATTTATCATTATAGTGACTATAATAACCTTTAGACAATCCATTTGCCCAAAAATGCGGGCTATACTTCACATTTATAGTAAATATTGAGATTCATGCATGAAATTTAAAGCTTTAAACCCTTTTCTGAGCTTTTTGCTGTCCCTGCTTATACTGTTTGCCTCTTCCGTATCCATGGCTGCTGTTTCCGATGACATTAAACATCTGGTGCAAAATCCTGTTAATGGTGAACTGATAGTTTCCGGTATTAAGCTGGGCGTACCTGAAATTGTCCGTAATTTTTATCAGTACAATGACTATCAGCCGACCTGGAATGACAAGGGTAAAATTAAAGTTTTATTAAAGCATATTAATGACAGCTATAAGCTGGGGCTATCTCCAGAAGATTATCTGCAAAATGAACTTAAGACCCGACTGGATAAAATGTTTAAATCAGACCGGGAAAAAGCAGAACTGGACATACTTCTGACCGATGCCCTGGTCAGACTGGCTTACCATTTAAAATTCGGCAAGGTCGTGCCGTCCACTCTGGATCCAGACTGGAATGTCAGACGGGCATTTACTTCTGCCGATCAGGTAGCCAAACTGCATTATGCCCTTCGTTCCAGTGACAAGCTGCAGCAGCAGCTGGAAAAAATAAGCAATATCGGGCCTGTTTACCAGGGACTGATCGATGCTCTGGCTCGTTATCGTGCCATAGAAGCTCAGGGTGGATGGCAGCCCATACCTGCCGGCCAGACTATTAAACCCGGCATGTCCGATCCCAGAGTGCCGCTGATCATCGCCCATCTGAAAATAGTCGGCGATTTAAAAACCGATAACTCCAGTGACGATAAACCGCTTTATACCCCTGAAATTGAAAATACCGTTAAATCTTTTCAACATCGTCATGGTCTGGAAGATGACGGGGTTATCGGCAAGGGCACCCTGGAACAGATGAATATTCCTGTAGCCCGGCGGATCAAACAGATCCTGGCTAACCTGGAACGTATTCGCTGGGTTAATGATAATCTGGGTGATGAATTTGTGGTGGTTAATATTGCCGGTTTCCAGGTTTATTATGCCAAAAATAATAAAGTCTTCTGGCATTCAAAAGCACAGGTCGGAACCCGTTATCGAAGAACTCCAGTGTTTCGTGATGAAATTACCTATGTCGAATTTAATCCAACCTGGACCGTGCCGCCCACTATTCTGCGCAAGGACGTTTTGCCAAAACTGAAAAAAGACCGTGGTTATTTAAAGCAAAAGAATATGCGTATTATTGACCGCAATGGTAAAACCATTGATCCCAACAGTATAAACTGGTCCACGGTCACAACCCGAACCTTTCCCTATATGATCCGCCAGGATCCGGGGCCGAACAATGCCCTTGGACGGGTTAAAATTATGTTCCCGAACAAGCACATGGTGTATCTGCACGATACCCCCAGCAAAAGTAAATTTAACCGTGCTGAACGAGCCTTCAGCTCCGGCTGTGTCCGGGTACAGAAGCCCTTTGAACTGGTGGAATTATTATTAAAAGACCCGCAAAAATGGAACCAGGAGAGCTTTAAAAAAATTCTCGACAGCAGGAAAACCCAGAGGGTCAATCTGAAACAACCGGTACCGATTCTGCTGCTGTATTTTACGGCCCGAATGGGTGAACAGGATCAGGTGTATTTCTTCAGAGATGTCTATAAACGGGATGAGAAAGTGATTAAGGCTCTTGAACAGCCGTTCAAATTTGTAAGCCCGGCCAGCAAATCCAGCAGCTGACAGTATCACGACCCTGGAAGTGCGGGCATTCCTGCCCGCATAATATATGATAAACCGTTTTAAAAGTACATCTTAGTATTTTACCGATAATACTTTATAGTAATAAAAACCTTGATGAGTTTACTGGTCTGATTCATTAAATCAATTCACAATGAAAATATTATTATTTAGGATGCATCAATAAATGAATGCACACGATTTAAGAATCACTGTCCTGAATAGTAATTCCGTCACGTAATAACGGCAATAAACTTTCCGCAGACAATGCCCTGCTGTATAAATACCCCTGAAATTCATCACAGCCCTGCTGGCGTAGAAAACGAGCCTGTTCAACAGTTTCAATTCCTTCGGCTATGACACTCAAACCGAGCTGTTTACCCATCGCAAGAATGGCCAGGGTAATTTCTGTGGCATCTGCATTTTTGCCTATTTCCCGGGTAAAGGACTGATCGATTTTAAGCCGGTTCAGGGGGAAATTGCGCAGGCTGCTGAGGGAGGAATAACCGGTGCCGAAATCATCAATGGCCAGCTCCATACCCTGCTGTTTTATCTCCTGCATGACCTGTATGGCATTATCCATATCATGCATCAGCGAACTTTCCGTAATTTCCAGTTCCAGCTGAGAGGGCTTAATACCCGTTTGCTCCACAATACGCCGAATGCTGTCAGCCAGGCCGGGTACAATAAACTGCAATGGTGATACATTAACTGCCAGACGTAAGGGTCCAAACCCTTCATCTGTCCAGCTCCTAAGCTGCTGACAGGCGGTTTCCAGCACCCACTGACCAATAATATTAATCAGCCCGACATGCTCGGCAACCGGAATAAAGGTGTCTGGTCCGACCCAGCCCAGTTTTGGACTTTCCCATCTCAACAGCGCTTCAACACCGACAATATGACCATCATGGGCATTAACCTGGGGCTGATAAAAGACCTTGAATTCCCCTCTTTCCAGAGCATGTACCAGAGCCTGCTCCAGACGCGAACGGACCTGCAGTTTCTGACCAATATCAGATGAGTAAATACACAATGGCTC